>Ga0209389_1005807_pt1 | contig 10595 bp, 19 predicted proteins | sample CowpearedBW_FD_187526 | JGI IMG/M metagenome (GOLD analysis project Ga0209389, IMG submission 187526) | Root nodule microbial communities of legume samples collected from California, USA - Cow pea red BW (SPAdes) (version 2) | ecosystem: Host-associated > Plants > Roots > Nodule | place: USA... | reverse complement strand
GTAAGGTGAGGCAAACCGTCGCGAGCAGCGAGGCGGCCGATGAACCTGGCATCCTGCGCCTCATCCTGCGCAGGGGGCTTGGAACCATACCTGGAAAAGTGCCTGGAGCTGGCTGGGGAACCTGGATACTCAACCAGAAAGCTTCGGAGGCCCTAGAATGGCTTGTTTGTAGCGGTTTCTGCCGATAAGTCTAGGTGGTTGATCTAGGTGGTTTGGCATGGACCGGAAGTATCTCGTCAAGCAATACAACACGTATTCGGTCGTTGTGGAGGTCCCCAAGGCCCTGCAAGCGAAAGCAGGCAGGAAACGCTTCAAGAAGTCCCTCGGCACTGACAGCCTCGCTGAAGCCAACAAGCGCAAGCACTTCCACGTCGCCAACTTTCACAGGCAGATTGCCGAATGGGCAAAGGGAGGCAGCGACAGCGACGCCAAATTGGCCCGGTTGGCAGCAGAGTTCCGACAAGCGCTCGAAAGCTCTGACAAGCGTTGGCACGAAGACGACCAAGAGCGTCAGTGGAGCGAATACGAAGAGGAACTTGACCGGCTCAAGGCGAAAGCGAACGAGATAGTAGATACGGACGGCTCAGAGGCGGCGGCCCGGTTCTTCAAGGCCGCGACGGGCCAAGCCACCTTCCTCAAGGACCAGTACCCGCTCTGGCTGGCGGAGGTCCAGCACGCTGGTCAGACGAAGGTTCAGCACGAGAGCGCTATCAAACGGCTCATGGGATGGGCCACAGACAGCGTGACCATTGAGGAAGTGTCGCGAAAGAAGGCGGGAGCTTACGTCACAGACCTGTTGACCGCCTCAGGCTTCGCGCGTGCCACAGCAAGGCGGCATGTATCATCACTCTCGTCTCTCTGGCTTTGGCTTGTGGGTCGCGGGGTGGCTCAAGAAAACCCTTGGCGGGGCCAGCAACTCGGAAAGAAGCAGGAACCGGCTGAGCGCAAGGGCCTCCCCGATAGGGCGCTGCTGAAGCTCCTCAAGGGCACATACAGCACGCCGAAATTCGCCTTGGTCCTGAGCGACCTTCTAAGGCTCGCACTACTCCATGGCGCCCGCTTGGAGGAGTTGTGCGCCCTCAAGCGGGCCGACGTTCACAAGCGAGAAGACGGATATTGGTTAGCCATCACGAGCGGCAAGACGCGAGCCGCCAAACGGGAGATACCCCTTCACCCGCTGGCGGTGGGCATCATTGAGCGCCGCCGCGATGACAAAGACGAATACCTGTTTGCTGGCCTAGAGCCCGGCGGACCAGACAACAAGCGCTCCTGGTACGTCAGCAAGGCGTATGGACGCTTTAGAGAACAGGTTGGCGTCAGCGGCGATAAGGAGGACTTCCACGCCCTCCGCAATACCTTCATCACATGCATGGAGGGCCGTGGAGTGCCGGAAAGCACCGTTAAGCTGCTCGTTGGGCATAGCCGTAAGGGAAGCATGACCTATGGTCATTACTCGAAGGGAGACCGCGTGCCGCTGCGCGACGCGATTGATAGGTTGGACTACGGGACGGAAGTGATGGGAGCGATAGCCGCGCCTTAGCTCCCGTGTAGTGAGTTTGAGCCGTCGTACCCCTCTTCAGGAGGCCCGAAAGCCTGAGAGGCGTCAAAGCTTCCTTCAGGATCATCGAATGGCGCAGCGGCGTTGAAACTAGCCGCGAGCCTGATGACGCGAACAGCGCTGGGCCACAACGAGACACCACGCTTCTGTCCTTTCTGCCATGCCACGATGATGCCGCGATGCGGATGAGCGAACCGTCATAGATCACGATGCCCGCTCTGAGCGGATTGCCCTTGGCGTCCATGAGTTCTGGCTTCTTGCCTGGGGACTTGAAGATGAAGGCGATGGCACCTTCCTTCGTCTCCTTCCACGGAGCATGCACGTTGTTTTTGCCTGCGAAGTGGGTTTCGATGACGGCCTGAATTTCCTCTTGGAAGCGCTCCGTGTAATTCTCATCGGCCGTCGCCTCGGTCTTGTACTTGCCATCCGCGTACTCGCCCTTGGTGTGGGGCTCCGAGAGCTACGGATGACGAGCGATCATGATCTTGGTCACGAATGGGACGTACTTGAACCTGCTGTCAATCATTTGCGAGCACGGCCGTGGGCAAGCGCAGTGCCGCCCTACTTCGTTGACGCTGACGGTGACTTGCCCTTCGCATGCGCTTGAAGTGCGCTGAGCGGGAATGCTGTCTTCAACTCAGCAGCAATATTGAACTTCAACGTCGCTAACGGCTTCCCAACAAATTGGCTCATCCACTCCTTGATACCCTCGCTGACCGTGATCCGCCCTCCTGAGGCCAGTTCGATGCGCCTGCAAAGCCGACCAACATCTGCTTCCACAGCCAACGGCTCTCCAATCGAATAGCTTGGAATTGCTACCCGACGCCAAGGAACTCCCTTGCTCTGAAGGTAGTAAGGCTCCAAGCTTGATGAACACAGAAATATCAAGGACAAGTGCCCTGGTATCGCATCACGCAATTCACGGTACAGTCGCTTTGAAATTGGTGGAAAGCCTGAGAAAACAACAAAGCATCCAGGGAATGTCACTAGGGTTCCCGCCCGCTGCCGTGCTTCCCTAGACAACGCCTTCACAAAGTCGCCCCGCATCTGATCGTATGGACCAGCACGAACGCTCGCTTTGATGCGCCCTACCGCCGCGTGGTTGGGCCTATGGGGATATATGCCTATGTCATCCGAAGTGTTGCTTGTTCGCAATGCGTCGAAGAAGAGCTTGTCGAGCGCGGCAGGGTTCAAGGTGAGGGACGGTCTGGTCGCTTTGGAATAAAACCAAATGAGCTTTTTCCCCATGGCATGCGAATTGAACCCTTCCCTCAGATGAGACGCGTCACCGTAGTGCGCACACAGGCGCTTCGTAAGAAGGTCTTGCTCTGCCGTCGTACCATAAAATGCGAGCACCGGTGCGGACCTGTCTGCAACCGCGTCTACGATCTGATTTATTGACCAGTCTGCGTTCTGGTATCGTGAGATAGCCGACAGAACATCATCAAAATGGTCGCGCTTTGGAGGCTTTAGGTCCTGCGCATGAGCGTCGAGACCAAGCACTCTCTTGCATTTCACCTTAGACAGATCAGCCCCATCGAGACTTGAACCCGTCAGGTCGAGGGTGTCGGCGGTTAGGCTGCCAAAGTCTACGCCTGTAAGGTCACAATTCTGGAGGTCGGTTGCCGGATCAATCCCGTAGCGGTGCAGGAGCGTTGCAAAATCCTCCTCCTCGCTTTCCAGCAACGCGAAGAGGGACTTCAGGGCATCAGTCGTCATTGCCTAGGTCGCCCTGTAACGTTGATATCCAACCTGTTATCGACGCCTGCCCTGCTTTTTCAGAAACCTGATTTACCTCCTTTAAGTGCTTGGCGAGCAGCACCTTTGCAATCGCCATCTGATTTGGGGACTTCTTGAAACGATCTAAGAAGGCCGGTGCTGCCTCCACATCGATCACGACAATGTCTTTGGGCTGGAATGACATACGGCCCTCGACCTTGATTTTAGGGGCCGTCACACGAAGCTTACAGAGCGCCTCGTCTCCTGAGTAACGGGATTGCATGTACTCCTCGGCGACGGCCGAAAAGCGCCACCGGTTAGCTGACATGGCTACAACGGGCTCATCCCGTCTGTCTGCCACTTGAATTTCCTTTGACGACACTTTGGTTTCCTTCGAGGCTCCCCCTCCCAACGTCACTTCGTTCTCACCTAGACTGAGGCTCCCACCTTTCACGCGGGCACCTAGTGACAGCTTCCCTCCAAATCGCGCCGCAGCACTATCGACCCGTGAGCGCTGGACGTGTGCCTTCGCTGCCGATGGTTTCCTGTCTCCATAGCGGTGAGATGAAGGATCGATATCGCACCCATTGAGGTCAAGCCCAAGGGTAGCTCTTGCCAGCCCAATCTCTACCGACTTCGACCAGTCGTCCGACGTAACGATCATAGTCCCAAAGCGAACGTCGGCTCCTAAGAGGAAGTCCTGCTCACTAGCGCCTTGAGGCGCAAACAGGACGACCTCCAACAAGTCGCCGCACCCTGCCTGCGCTGACTGATCAAGGTTGATCGGCTTCGGCTTTTTTGCGGCCAACGGCTTCCCTCAATGGCAAAGGCACAACTCTTAAAATGGATCGGCTCGAAGATGCTCGCGAACTCCCGGGGAGACAAGGAGGGCGGCGCTCCCGTCCAATGCTTGTCCACCAGCTATGCAAAACGGAATCCTTGACCTGCAACACACCGCGTTGCGGCCGTACACAAAACGACCTAACGTCCGTTACATCGAAATGTGTTTAGGGGCTTTCAGGCGTGGCACAGGGAAAATTCATCTCCTATCTGCGGGTCTCGACCGACAAGCAGGGCCGAAGCGGCCTTGGCATCGAGGCTCAGAGGGAAGCCGTCACGAGCTACCTCAACGGCGGCCGGTGGACCCTGGTGGCCGAGTACGTCGAGACCGAAAGCGGCCGGCAGTCGGATAGGCCCAAGCTCGCTGCGGCGCTCTCTCACGCTAAGGCCGTTGGCGCGAAGATGGTCTTCGCCAAGCTGGACCGCCTCACACGCAACGTGGACCTCCTGCGCTCCCTTGTGGCAAGCGACGTTGATCTTGTGTTCTGCGACCTCCCAAGCGTCCCTCCCGGCCCTATGGGCAAGTTTTTGCTGACGCAGATGGCATCCGTGGCGGAGCTTGAGGCTGGCCTGATCGGCGAGCGCACCAAGAAGGCGTTGGCCGCTGCCAAAGCGCGCGGAGTGAAGCTAGGCAACCCGAACGGCGCTCGTGCCCTCCGTGGTAAGCAGACGGGCAACGCTGAAGCGGTCGCAAGGCTCAAAGAGAAGGCCGCACAGCGCGCAATGAACCTTCAGGGCATCATTGAAGGCATCAAGCGCTCAGGCGTCACGAGTGTCCGTGCCATCACTGATGAGCTTAATCGCCAGGGCATCAGCGCACCTCGTGGCGGAGAGTGGCACGCTACTGCCGTTGCACGGCTCCTCAATCGTCTCCCTAAAGTCGCCTAAGCCCCCTGCGAGGAGCACACCCATGCTGATCCAACTTGCCATAGCCGCCGTCATCCTCTCTGCGTTGGCGCAAGACCGCTACTTCACCCTTGGAAGCTTGGCTGGGCTCGGTGCGGCTCTCTACGTCAGTTAGGAGACAATGATGATCGGCGCCCAATCCCTTACGTGGTGCAGTGTTGGCTTCGCGGCGCTAGCTGCAATTCTTTGGGCTGCATCAGCAATGGTCAACCTTCCGGTGGTTAGATCGACCTACGATGGCATTGACGGGCTTGAGCTTTTCCACGCCGCGATGAAGAAGGCAGCGCGCCTCAACATGCTCGCTGCGGCGTCGGCGGCCGCATCTGCCTTGTGCTCAGCGCTTGCACTCGCTGTATAGCGGGCCCGATTGTCGGGAGGCGTTGGCCGGATTTGGGACGGCACTAACAGGGGCATGAAGTCCTCGTGCGCGTTGAAGCGCTGCTTGCCTCTCCTCGCCTTCCCTTCGCTGGCCTGCGCTCCCTTGGCCTCTAGGGTCCCTGGTCGAGCCCATTGGGTGGCACGGTCCTTCCGGAATTGACTTCAAAATTCGGGGTTAAAGTCGCCGCTGTTGTTCGACTGAAACGACGCGTGAAGCGCTCCGGGTCCCTACAGAGCCGCGCCGATAGGCAAAGGGTCCCTCGACATGTACAAAGCGCGAAAGGGTCCCTCCCGAACCTCCAACCCGCAAAGGAATGGCATGCTCCCTGAGCAGTCGAAGAGTGAGAGTGACCAGCGTGGAGCCGCGTTCCATGAGGCCGGGCACATAGTCGTGGCATGGAGCCTTGGTCTAGCCGTTGGCGGTGCTGAAATAGCGATCGGTGGCGATGATGCGAAGGGAACTGCTGAAGTCCAAACCGCTGATCACATGAACTTGCTAGACCAGCTTGCAATCTGCGCGGCTGGCATAGAGGCTCAAGAGCTATTCGACGCCCCTACGCACGAAGGAGCGGGCTGGGGTGACTACGGAAAGATGGTGGAGCTATTGGGAGACTTCGAAGAAGAAGAGCAAGTGAAGTTGATGCATCAAGGGCACGGCCGCGCATCTGAGCTTGTTTCCACGCACCGCGCAATGGTTGAACGACTTGCTACCGCATTGCTCGATAAGAAGCGGTTGGAAGCCGATGAGGTCGCAAAGCTCCTTGCGGACTGATCAGGAGCCTACTCGCCGTCGCGGTGTCTCTCCGCCCCGACCTCTGCGACCTGATCTAGAATTGGCTTCACAAAGAGCAGGTCGGGCCGGTCACTAACGATCTTTTCCTTTGCTCTAGTTATGGTCCGACGATTCAACTCGAACACATTTTCCCGGTTGGCCACTAGATACTTGTGCAGTCCCGTCTCCTTATGCCGGAAGAGGAGCGCATATCGCGGAGATATCGGAAGCGTCACTTCACAGCCGGGCGATCCAAGCCCGCGCGGCATAAAGCGAACGCGCGCGCTTGTCGGCGGATGATAGGTGACGGCCGGTGCATCGCTGGTCAGAAACGGATGCTCCGATTGGTTTACTAGCAGGTCGATACCAAACCGTTCGGCCAACACTTTAATACTCACCGCAAGGTTCTCTGGGAACCAGGTACCCATGGGATCATCGCCAAATCTTTGAGCTTCATCGAGACTGAGCGAAGGTCCCGTGTTCAACGACGGCAACGGCTTGGCATTTGGATTGATTTTGATGGTTCGGGCCTTCGCAACAATGTTCCTCCACTGTCCTGCAAAGTGTTCGATGTACTGCGGAGGGCGCACCATCAGCGCTCCCGTGAACACATAAAGGTTTACAACATCATCCTCCGAAAGATCGGCATCCGATTCAATCCTCTTGCGCACCTTAACGAAGGCCCCTTCCCACTGACTGAAGGTGTGCTCGATGGTTAGGTCTCGCGAAGCCCCATCAAAAATGGTGTAAAGGTCAGGCATCTGGAGAATCTTTGCGGGGCTCTTCTTCTTATGTGCCTGCCCGGTGCGGTCGAAGAGGTGCACATAGGGCTCGTAGTTGTCCGGCGTCTCAGGATCAACCCAAGCCTCCAAGTATGATCGGGGCACCCAATGCTGATCTTTGTGCTTGACCATCCATCCCATCCAAGGATGCAAGAGGCGCACGGATCGGCCTCCGCACGCTGACGGCGAAAATGAAGCATTCCGTTATCGGCATCAACTGCTTAGCTGTTTATTTGACTACCTATACACGGAGGCGCGCTCTGCCCAGGGCCGGATAGTGGGTCCTGCCGAGCCTCACCACTTCCGCGACGAACGCTGAAATCGACTTCGAGAATGGCACCTAAGGTCCCTTGCCGTTGTTCGATTGAGCCTCGCGCTTCGGAACGGGGCTCCAGAGGTCATTTAGGTCGCGAGTGCAGCGGCTTAAGCGATCCAAGAGCCACCTATACAGGGAGGCCCGCTTTCCGCCACGAGATAGGAAGTCATCACACCATCAACTTCAATCACCCGCATTACTTCGGTGCGCTCTACCATGCCTGCATGACACATGCCGAGCTTTCCAAGCTCAAGACGGTGCTACAGCAGGGGTGGACCGAAGACACACTTGCCGAGTTCGCCAGATGGCATACCGGCAGGCCCTTCTTCGCCGTGAACAGGCGCATGCTCATGGCAGTGATTAACTCGGCTTTGCTGCGCGACCGCTTCGCTAGACAGTACTTCAAAGAGCGCGAACAGCGTCCCATCGCCCTTCATGCCTCCCGCCCCTCCGCAGAAATCCCTCATTACAAAATTGACCACACCAAATCCTGACAGCACTCGAAAGGCGTTCCAGCTTCTCCGCAGTGTGTGTCCATGCTTCGCCCAACGCGTCATCCTTGGCCGGGCCTATGGCAACGGCTGGCCCCCTGCGAAGCTTATAGACATCGCGGGCACGTTCGACTTCATCGGCCAGCGGGGCAGAGGCCCATGCAGCGCTGCCTACCACAAGGCAATCCAGATTGGGGCCGAGCGCGTCTATGACGCCTCTGTGCCGTGGAACGCCCATCACATGATGCCGAAAGCTCCCGCCATCGATAGCGATTGGGCGCATTAATCAGCGCCCCTGCCTTCACTGGCTATGCGCTGCAACGAACACCTAAGAAGAACTCCAACAAGGACCTATGGCCCTCGAAACCTTCAATTACCTCGATAGCCTCGACCCGAATAATCCCGTCGTTTCTGATGGCATCGTCAATGGCGACGACCACATGCGGGGTATCAAGTTCGCGCTCAAGAACACCTTCCCCAACATCACCGGCTCGGTAATTGCCTCTCAGGCGGACCTCAACAGCCTCAGTGGCGGTCTCCTCCAACAACACTGGCGGACTGGCGCATAGCAACCTTGGACCTGATAAGGTCGTGAACTGGATCATTCGTCTAGGCTGGTCTTACGCACCGAAGTGGGCTTGGCTCTCGACGGTCAGGCCCATCAGAGCGCGAAGCACTCAAGTCTGCTTAACGGCCACAAGCCGACATCTTGCGGAGGCTGGATTACGGAAGCTATGGGCCAACAGCGGACCAGTTGAAGTTCGCTCCCTTCAGGGCAGGCGTTCGCTACCGTCGAGGGACGGAAGGCCGGGAGCTAAGGCTCCGCGCTTTCTGATTTCGTCCTCGACTTCCTCAATTAAATGAAGAAGCTCGGCAGCATTCATGTCGTCGAGAGCGGCTCGCTTATAACGCTGCGCGGCTGTCAACTCAGTCTCTGCAAAAGGTCCGCCCCGGCTTTCCATCACCGTCTCCCGTTCAATAGGAGGCGGGAGCATTGCGGCTCTCAGTCACCGGGTGGATGCCACGGGCCTGGCGGTGATGGTGAACGCTAGCATGCCCATGATGCGCGACATAGGGTAATTCTGCCCGTCGTAGCGGCGCCTACCGCCCCTCAGGGGCAGCCTACCGCACTACCTTAGGGCAGGGCTGCAACCTGCTCGACTTCAAAGCGGAGGGATACGCGGAGAACCGGTCCGCGCTCACTTCGAACCTCAATCGCCAGCGTGCGGACGATGGAGCCCGGGAGGGCATCCTTGGCGAGGTCTGCCATTGCGGCCGAGGCGGCCTTCTTCACGGCATCGAGGGATGGAAGCTCGACGCCGATCAGATCGACTTCGAGAACGTCATTGTCTCTTGTGTCGAAGTAGTAGCGGGCCATCCGCTACAAACAGGCTCGGGCGGTACTTGGTTCCTGGGGGAACTCGCTCCTTGGTCCACCGCCTTAGGAGAGATTTCGGCTTTTGCCATGGGACGGCGCGGCGACCACCTCAACGGTTGCGGACACGGTCATGATCTGCGATTCTTTCGTCCTTACGTTGATGGAGATTTTGTCAGTCAATGCTGAGGGGCTATGGTCCCGTATTCCCTCGGCTAGGTATCTCATCGCGGCATCGCGCGCGGCCACAAGACCAGGAAGCTCCTCACCGTTGTCGTCGAGGATGGTGCCAGCCAAGTCTTGATAATCGAAGTAGAAGCGCATGCGGGCCAACACTGCTTCAGGCTGGGCGTTCCTATCTGAATCGAGAGCCAGTGCCGAGCGATTGGCGTCACTTACTCAAAATGAGCCGTTCTGTCTTTCGACCGTGGCGCCGCTGCCCTTGTTCTCAAGCAACTCAATTCTGTCGAGCGCTTCGCTCAAGAGCTCGCCCATAATCAGTAGCGTAGAGTAGAGCTCTTGCGACATGCCCGGCGCGGCGGCTTTGATTGCTTGCTTGACTTCCTTTCGCATCGGCATCGGCTTTCCTCCCAAGGTGGCGGGTCCGGCATAGCAATCAGAACCGCGGTACGTCCACTCCCTCAGGGACAGTCAAGCGCATCTCGAAGGTCTGTTGAGGGTCAAAAGCGCCAATCAGAGCGCGCGCGACCAACGTCTGATTTGACCGCTCAAGCGGACGTGCGCCCAAGCGACGGCGCGCCTATCATCGGCACCCAAACCTACAGGTCACGTTGACGTTCACTTCCTGGGGCGGCGGGTTGATGCTCTGCAAAGACCTGCTCATACCCTCAAGAGCCTCAGAGACCCTTGCGCGCTTCTGTTCGTCCTCCGCCACTGCCTGCTGCCTGTAGCCAATTAGGTTCCTGCGGCACTGTGTGTAGGCATCAGCGCCTCTACCTGCCGATAGCTGCCTACAGGACGCATCGTCTTGCGCTTCCATCTTCGCAGCCCTGACACCAGCGTCCTCCTGCGTCACACAGCCTGCCAGCGTCAAAGCCAGCACGATAACCAAGCCCCTCATAAACTTTCCCCATTCCTTCAGGAGGGCGAAGAGACCTCAAGGGGGGCTCGGAAGCAAGCACCACCAAAGACGGTGAGCCACCATGGTGGTGTTCCTGCTGTTGCCTTGCTGCGTCACCTTCAAAGCCCTGAAGGGCCCTAGGGATGACGACCATGACCGTCATCTGGGATGCCTCTCAGGATTCCAGAGGGATTCGCTGGTGCATTTGAGAGCTTGGGTGCTGGGTAGGTAGCCCTAAAGGCTCAAAACGTGTCGCGCGCCGATCAGGATGGAAGAGCGCGTCAATCAAGGTGAGAGAGTTTCGCCGGGCTCGTGACGAAGGGAGGGCGTGTAGCCCGACCGGAGTTGCGAGCCCGGCGTCGGCGCGATCCGCGAGG
>Ga0209389_1005806_pt1 | contig 10596 bp, 5 predicted proteins | sample CowpearedBW_FD_187526 | JGI IMG/M metagenome (GOLD analysis project Ga0209389, IMG submission 187526) | Root nodule microbial communities of legume samples collected from California, USA - Cow pea red BW (SPAdes) (version 2) | ecosystem: Host-associated > Plants > Roots > Nodule | place: USA... | reverse complement strand
AAAATTGAAAGATAAAAAAAAAAAAACTTACTTTAACGTACTTTAAATGGTAGTAAAGTAGTAGTTAACTAGTTATATTGGACTCAAGTTTCTGAATAAATTTGTTATTTATAAGTTAATTCTTCCGTTTTTTGATGTAAATTCAAATTAAGTGCTATTTTGTGAGGCGTTTTTCTGGTGTAATTGATATTTTACAAAGATCAAGTAAGATGATTAAAAATTAAAAGTTCTTTATGTCTCGGATGAAAATAAAGAAAACAGCGAAATAAATTTATTCTGAAAAACTTAATTTTCTAGAATTTTTTAATTTCTAATTTCCAATTTTCAAGCTTTTCAATGGATATGGGAATATGGTTGCGTTACGTAGACGCGCGTTGTGAAATTGTTCCCTGACCCACACTCCCAATCTCTGCAACTATAAGTACGCTTCGAACGTAACGCCCAACACCGCCATCTTCATCTACAATCTAACAAAGATCCAACAACCCGATCAATCTCAAAACACTCATGGGTTTGAAGGTGTGTGTCTCTTCAATCTATGTGCTTCTTCCATGTGTTTCAACCTTTGTTTTTCGTCAATCATATATGGTTGATGTGAATATTATGCACAGCTTTCAATCTTGTTCTTGCCTTGTGCTCGGTTATTTACTTTTTTTTTTGTGTGTGTGGGAGTGTTTCTCTGCTAGCAAATGTCTCTTCTTCTGTATGGCTTTCCAGATCCATGTCACTGTTTAATTTATTATGGGGAGCTAAATTTCTTGGCAAAAAAAGGTTTTTTTGTTTGTTTTGCTTGGTGGGTGGGTTTTAGAGTTGTCTCGAAGTGGATGAAATTCTATGGGTTCTGGTTTTTGTGGCCTCAGATGATGTTGGAACTTGGAATAGTGAGTGTTTTTTTTTTTGTAGGATGATGATTTTCTTTTGAACAAGAAAGTACTGGATAATTGTAATTTCTCCATGTACTGCACTTGCAATTAGTTGCTTGATTGTTTGTAGTAGAGACCTTTTGATCTGTAGTTTGTATTGCTGTAGGCTTGAAGATACTGGTTAAGTTTTTAGGGGGATTGATTGTTCTTTTTTGAATCCGCAAATGCAAAAGCACATGCTATCATAATAGTAATTTTGTAATGGGAAATTATGTTTGCAATTCTGGTTATAATAGTAAAGTAATGCTTTATGCAACTATTTGACTAGATTTTGAAAAGAATACAGTTGTTCAAATACTGTAATCAGCCTATTGTTCAGTCACTATGAAGTTAAATCCATCAAATATGCATCCCAAATCCCAGGCTCGTATGTTAAATCAATACTTTATAATGAACATGGATTGTTGCTAATGTACTGTAGTTGCTATCAGAATGTATTTTGTGAGTATGTTCTGAGTTTTGAACTGGTTTTACACTTCTATGCTTCTTGACATTGGCTTATAAAAAAATTGACACTTGAAGCATCACACACTCATTGGAATATGGTTGTGCAGGAGGACTTTGAGCTGTATGCTACCAAAGCAAAAACTTTGCCACCAACTCAAACAAATGAAGACTTGCTTATCATTTATGGATTGTACAAGCAAGCCACTGTTGGACCTGTTAACACTGGTGAGTGATATTTCTTTAACAAATAAATTTTGAATCCTCTTTATCAATAGGATTCACCCTTTTTCTTTTATAAATTAAAATGGATTATCTTTGTTCATGGATTTTCGATCTGATTTTACAGCCCGTCCTGGAATGTTCAACATGAAGGACAGAGCTAAATGGGATGCATGGAAGGCTGTTGAAGGTAGTAGATAAAATCAAGGTTGATCAATTTATGTTTCTTGCTATTACTTCATGTTTTCTCAGAGAATCAAACCATTTTTTGCAGCGAAATCCACGGACGATGCAATGAATGATTACATCATTAAGGTGAAACAGTTGCTGGAACAAGCTGGCTTGCCTGCTTGAAAACATTCTCAAGTCTTGCATTATGATTCTGTGCTACAAGTTCCCAACTGTTTGGAAATAAACAATTGCAGTGTTTGAAGCTTTTATAGTTAAACTCTTATTTACTCGTAATGATTTAGACTTGTTGCTTTGAGTTCAGTTATCTGTATCACTATTCACTGTGATTGAAAATGCTATCAGACAAATGCAATGAACCTCAGAGTTTCTTTAGTATAATTAGAAGTTAAAACTACTACTTTTCACTTCTGTTGATTGATCTCCCTGTTTCCCTCTCCTCTCTTTGGTGAATCTGAATTTCTTCACATGTTTGAGTTTGTTTTATCCTTGTTCTTTCACTCCCAAACAGTGCATGTGAATTTGTAACCACAGTTACCGATGATGATCGCCATGATTGTTCTTCCTATCACATGCAATAGTCTCACATTTACCACATGCAATAGTCTCACATCATATAGGAATTGAGACATGTTGATTGATAACAACTCTATTATCAGATTTGGAATCGGATCACCTTCCATCTCTTATGTCCCAAAATAGAAATATATTTTTTTCATTACTTTCTGAGAAATCGAGGTAAGCCTTGGTGATTAGGTTGTCGTTTTGCTAGTTTTAGATGAGTATTGTTTAAATGGGACAGAAAAGGTAGTTGGCAAAGTTAGGCACTTACGAGGATCATGAATGCACATCAATTCTTCATTGATCTATTCTGCATCCACGTGGTGAGTTATATCTCATAAATAAAGACACTAAAGTAGTTGAGACATAAAAATACAGTTAGGTGTTTTAAAATTTTCAAAATTCTTATGAATTTGTTTTATGATTTGATCAGAAGGGACTAGGAATTGACAACTAGTTAGGTTTGAGCTCCTAGCTTTGACATGTTTTAAATATACCATGTCTAAAATCTCTTAATATGATCACATTCTACTTACTGCAGCTGTTATGCTACGAAAATTGATCAATACCTATAGAAGTTATTTTGACATGGTAGTTAGCAAAACTCTACCATATTAAATGCTTACATGTTATAGTTAAAAGTTGAGATAAGGTAATTCGGTTCACTTCAATGAGCCGAATGAAAAAAAAATTGTTGCTTGTCCATATTCTAAATGGATTAAAAAAATTGGTAGGATTCAATCTTATGTTAAATCAATTAGTAATTTTTATTTAATTTAAAAATTAATAATTTAAATCAACATATAATTAAGAAATATACATTTTAGAATTTAAATCACGTGAATAAAATTAATTTTTATTTTTGAATATAGTGTTTTGATTTTAAATTCTAATATATGCTGAATAGAAGATAACAGGTTTCAAGTTGTAGGATTCCAATTTTGGTTCCTCTACATCATTTGCCAATAGTGGATTTTGGATAATTTTGATGATTTTTTTATTCATCTAAAAGTTAAAAGATGTGTACACTTAGTTGACACATGTATAAAAAACACTTCTGCAATGTGCTCGAAATTTTTGATGATTTATTTTCTCTTCTTTTTTTCTCCACTTCATTCAAGGTGAGAATGAGAATATAACAAAATAATATAATTATAATTACAGCAATAATAATATTAATATATTCTCCGAATGACATTTTACTTATTATTTTCAACAAATTCGACATACACTTTAAAAGATGACATATTTACAATATCAAATGGAAATTGTAAGAAATGAAACTTATATTCCCTCTAATATTTTGAAATACAAGTGCCTTTTATAAAAGGGCATATGTACTCTATATAGTACACATTTATCTCTCTTTTCTTTTAGTAAACAGTATTTTTTATTTTATTAAAAAAATCCTCTGATAAAAGATTTCATACTTTTTAAATTTTGAAGCTTTAATTTTTATTTAAATTTTAACTAGTACGATATTTTTAGATAAAACAAGAAAAATGTATGTGATGTTGTTAAAAGTATAAAGAAAGTGAGTATAATTTATTAAAACATAGTAAATATTAAGTTAAAAATGAGAAGAAATAAAAATATAATTTTATTGAAATGAACATGGCCTCACCCTCGTAACACAAAGCCATTTTGTACAACAGAAAACTGCGTCATGTGTATGCTGTGCTCATACGCATCGTTCAAATCATGCTCGGAGTGGAGCACCCCCAGAGGCGGCGCGGCAATGCTCCGGCAAACGGGGCAACTCGAATGCGAACACAGCCACGTGTCAATGCATGCCACGTGGAAACAGTGCATGCACTCAGGCAACCTCCTCAGCTCCTCACCCTCCTCAAACTCACCTAAGCACACCACACACGTCCCACCTTCATCGCCGTCGCCGGAAACCATACCGCCATCAACTCTCTTCCGGTGGTACGTGTGTGTAGGGATCATCTGCACCGCCGTGGAGGCCGTCGCTGGCGGCGTCGGGTGGCGCTGCGGAGGGTTTTGGTGTGTGATGCGTTGGTACCAGAAGCAAATGGCTAGGAGATGGCACATTGATACGAAGAAAGCTGATAAACCCATTGCAAGGAGGAGAATCACGAAGTTGTTAAGAAAGCGGTGGCCACGGTCGTCGTCCATGGATACCAAGTTATTGCAGAATGAGGAAAAATGGTTGGACTTGTCTGTGTTGAGCCTTAAGAGGTGATGAAGGTGGCCGGCGGAAAACGACGGAGTAATCATATGTTAATTAATTTGACGGTGAATGCAAGAGATATGCCATTGTTTAATGCTTGACTTCTGATCCATGTTTCTGTCTCTTTCTTGACATGATCATGACTGATAAGGATGCCAACAAATGTGATGGGTACGGAAAGCATCAAGTGAATGAACACAAACAAACAAACAAACAAAAACAGCGAACAATGAGTATGAGGGTGATTGATATCTTGTTCTTCCATATTTGTTTTAACCAGTAATTGTATGTGTGTTTCTTCTGTGTTTAGTGACATAATGCATTTTAACTGTTATTCTTGTTTTTCTTCTGGGTTTCACAAAATGAGTGGTTCCATCAGAAAATGGACAAAATGCATTTAAGATGGATGTCCACGTGGGGAAGGGAAGAAGAAGAAAATATTTAAGATGCTAACATAAGCAGCAGTGGTATGATTTCATTTCACAGGGATATCCAACTACCACTTCTATGAATTGAAAAAATATACATACCCACAAGAGATAACTTGTTAGCTTGAGAAGTGAGGCTTCCTACTGCTACCAGTTTCTCAGATTCTATTGAACAAAGGGATATCTAGAAATATAATATTCTCTTACACGAGATGCCCCTTCCCTTGAAAGAATCCCTTCAAGATCGCCAATAATTCTGGCCAACCATATCTCCAGATTTCGCTGGATTTCTTTGAAGTTGTTCCTCATAGAGTCCAAAGACCGTCTTGTGGTTAGTGTGGTCTCGTTTCTCATCTCCTCCCTGTAACTGTTCTTCCCAATTTCAGTTTGCAATGCCATTAGGTTCTGTCCAGTTTCAGATACCCCCTGTTGAAGCCGAAATGCTTCCAATAAAAACTCTGTTTGAGTTTGGGTTCGGAATTCTGAACTGAGGGAAGGCTCGCAGGGATCATTAGCCTGTTCAAAAATAAAGATGTCAGGCCCAAAATTGCAATCGGTCTTACGTGACAGGAAAATGGTCCAACTTTAACTAAATGAAGCAATGAGCTATGTCAGCAGAAGCAGGCTAGCAAGGGGTGTGTTGTTTTGGAAGAAAATTAGTAGGTGGTGCCTCTACCCCCATAACGTAAACCTTAAAGTTCACTTTCTTCTAAAACAGACTAACATCCACACTACAAACAGAAGTACTAACATAAGATTTTTGGTGTCTCTTTCAATCCCGATTCATAACGTTGTGCATCATGCTTGCACCGCACAATAATTAATACAAGCTTTAATTTTCACTTCCTGAATGAAGTTGATAGCGACATAACCATCAATGCTCTCACCACCCCTCAGACAGTCTCACCTTTGGTTTTTATGTATGTATTTATGGACACAACCATCAACTTGGGACCAATGATACCAGACAATTTATTTGCAGAGCATCACAATAATTTATTCTTCTCAATAGAGTTGTAAAGGACATATACCAACTAAGAGGATGTACCGCTGAAGATTATTTGATAGGCAGTTGACACCATACATTTTACATATTAGTTGACATCAAAAACAGATTTCAAAATATGCACGTAGTAGTGCTTTACAATAATTAGAGGTTTTTAAGTATTTTGCAAAAAGGGAAAATGATTATTATGCTTCCAACTTTTAGATTAATTACAATATGCAACATAGAAAAACCTAAAACAAAAGAAGCAATAAAACATGAGTTACTTACTATTCTTCGGCACAAATCATCTATTTTTTCTGAAAGCCCTTGATATCTCTTTGCCTGCTTCTTAACCAAAGATGACACCTTGGAAGGATCATTTTTACCAATCTTCTCTAGATTTAATAAGTCTTGCTCAAGTAATTTAAGTTTAGAGGAAACTCCAGCAGAATCACCATCTACCTTCCAGGGAGACTCCCTTCTGGTGAAAAAAAATTCGTTTAGTTGGATATGATTCCAAATGCTTCAGAAGTTATCTGCATTTAGACTATCAATTATTTACCTTGCAACAAAATGCTTTGTATTATACATCGATTCAAGGGATTCGTACTGTACATCCTGGAAGAGTAGACATTTATAGGTCAGAAATTGAAAGAGAAATTACCATTTCATGTGATTTGTTTTGGGTTGATAATACTCCACAACATGATCTTTTAGAAACAAAAAACCAAACAATCTTGATGGCAAAATTTAATTAATAGAAACAGGAGCCAATAAATAAATATCTAAGTTTTGAGACTGGTCATTGAATTGGTTAAGGTACCACTGCAAGGTTTATTAATCACCATGATTAATAAAATAATACAAATAATATATAAAATAACAATACATATAACATCATAACTTAATAATACTAAAAACTAAAACTAACATTTTTTAAGTATTTAACATTCAAAACATGCATATAAATCAAATATATCATAATATTTATATTCGAGGTTCAACATACATAATAATGTTTTTCGAAAATAACTAGTTACTTCAAAAGAAAATGATAAATACTTTACAATTTTTATTTTAAGGAAGAAAACCAAAATAACATTTAAAAAATATTTTAGAAAAAAATGTAAACCTGTTTTGAATCAGTTTTAAGCCAGTTTTTTACCGCAACCAGTTCAATTGAAAATGGGTTCTGTGGTTCTAATGAACTGGACACGGGACGGATTCAGTCCGGTTTTGACAATAGATAAAAATTTACAACTTTAATACTCATGTGTTCTACAAGATTCAACGGGTAAAAGATCAAATAGAATACAGAAAATCCCCAGAGCACAAATCATTAACACGATTAGGAACACGAGATTTCACGTTTTAAGGGGAGAAGAATCATAATACGTTAATTTGGGATGTGTCTTTTCTTTTTCACGTTTTCAAAGCCAATTCTATGGTGAATAGAATTAATATTACGAGAACTGGAAATTCTTAGCTATTCTTTTAGTAGAATTATTCTGGGTGTAGAACCCACAAACATATCTGTGTTTACACTTCAAAAGAGATTTTACTTTATCACCTAAACAAAATCATTTATTCCTAAACTAACTTTCAAAACATCATTTTCTAAAATTCTTTCAACCCAATTCTACCCGAAGTCTAAAACCTAATAAAACAAGAAACTCATTTCTCCCTAGTGGGTGCTCTAAAGATATCGTTAGTCTGTTGTGTGTCTCCTTCGTTCAGTCAACCACTCTCGAAGAAGAAAGCATGTGCTTGCCAACTGCTGTTTGCAGCAGCAAAGAGTAAAAGATCGTGAGATCCTGATACCAGCAACAAAGGGCAGAGCAAGAACTTTTCCATGTCAATCAATGCATACTAAGGGTGAGTTTGAATTTAGCGATTACAAACTATGGTGTGCTCCAACCCAACCAACTGTTGCAATCAATGCAGACTATGGTTTCTTTGGGGTATGCAAACAATAATCAAAAACATGCACGAACCACCCACCAACAGCGATATCAGTGACTTAATCAATTAGCAACCATATCCCCAGCACAGACAATAAACAACCTAGAGAATAAAGGCCCTATATTTCAGCACCGGATAAGAATGGTGACTACTGCCTGCTGAAAGTAAAGTGGACCAGGCACACAGAGTAACATAACATGCAATAGGGGACAGATTGCTACAAGCAAAGGACAGAAGTAGACAAATAACAATTGGATGGTCTATGGCTCCACCATGGTGAACCATTATGAAGCCTAACCAACTACATCTAAACTCCACAGGGAAAAAGAAGCCTTCTAGGACCCCCAACTTGCCATTACATATCCCATTTCTTTTTCCTCATAGAAACGTCATGTCTAAAGCAAAAGTTATGCCGTACCCTCCTAAAACTTATAACCTTAAAAATCCAGTAAAAAGTGGTGCGGTAAATGAACAGTCCACAAGGTTAGAACCGAGCAGAAACATCCCGACCAGAATCCTAAACCGGGTCATCGTCCTTGAAAAAGAGCAAAACTTTTCGCCATAGACCACTTTTTAATCAAGATAAAGTATTAATTATCTACCACTTTAGGAAATAAATTGAATTAAATATCTCTCCAGTCCTTTCTTTATGAATGAGATTCATTTCACTTTTAACACCTCAAAAATACTTTTATTATTATCGTCTCTCGGGTGTAAAAATGGGTGATGAGTAATTCTTAGTTTTCGTAGATGAGATGAGATGTTAAATAGTGACAATTTTTTTGTGAATGACAAGACCACAGATAACAAAATTTTATAATTAAGAGAGACTAAACAAAGTTTGCTTTTCAGAAAGCGAATAATGACATGATTGACACAATTATAAACATATTTAATACAAAGCTAACTAAATTAAAATTGCAATCGCCATTTTCCTTTGTTTATGTAAACTTCCAATTGTCTTATGCATGTGTTGATTAAGAACCTTTACCGGAAAGTAAGACAAGAAGAAGCAATTATTTAATCAAAACAAGCCAAGCTAAACACACTCATCTCAAATTTCAGCGGAAAAAGGTAATCAAAGTCAACCACACTAAAAAGAAATCCACAAACCTGCCACAGCGAGGCTTTCTCAGCCCAGAACTTGGAAGCAGAGGCCATAAACTCAGAATCAAAGCCATTATTCCCAAAATGTTGACTATGCTGTTCATAGATAACCTCAACCTCCTCCTCCAAACTCCTAGTGGACCCCACCAATTCCTCCTCCTCCACCTCCTTCGGAAACCACTCCCCACTCTTCTTCCCGTAGTGCTCCCTCCCACCCAATCCCTCCTCCTCTATCCTCCGCGACATGAACCCAATCATCTCGTCCCGCTCCCCCACCTCCTTCTCCGCACGCGCCACGCACTCCTCCAGCTCCGCCACGCGCCCCCGCAGGCGCGCGATCTCCTCCGCCGCCGCCTCGATCTGCTGCACCAGACGCTTCTCCTCTGCCTGCCACGCGTTCCGGTGCGACGCGAAGATCTCCACCACTCGAGCGTTCGCCTTCGAGTCCTCCTGCCGCCGCGACTTCATCTGGCGCAGCTCCTCCGCCGCCTCCACCGCCCGCACCGACAGCATGCGCACCTTTCCCTGTAGCGCCGGCACCGAGTTGTTTGCCAGCGTCGCCAGAAACATGGAGAAGCTGAGCCCTAAATACGAACGCAACATCTTGTGATAGTCTTCTTCTTCTTGCTGCTGCTGTTGTTTCTCTTTCGCCATTGCAACGAGGTTTGGGTTTTGGTCTCCGGGAATGGTTTCAATGAATGGTGGTGCAGCCTTTGCTGGTACGGGAAAAGGAGAAGAAGCGCAGTGTAGAGTAGAGTAATGGCGTTGCTGGTTTTTGTTGTGTGGACTTTTACAACTCAAGAAAAAGGGGAACAGTGCCTTTTTGTCCTTTCTTTCTCTTCATGTGAGTGCCTTTGTCTTTCATCATAAAAAGTTTTTTAAGAATTCTATTTTATAAAAATTAAATAAACTACTAAATATTTCTATTATACTGGTATAATTAGTTTTTACGAATTAAATTAGTACTTGTGTAATCACAATTTTTTTTTCTTATTTTCTTTGTTGGTTGATGTCAATCAATGATTGATCTTTTTGGTTTTTTTGGGTTTTGTCAATTCACCTTTTACTATTTTGAAGAGTTGCAGAAAGAAATGTGGCTCTATCATCTCTGCCATTGTGTCTACAGTGTTGGTATCTTCACAAAATGAAAACGACAGAATACACTACTCTTACAAAATAAAATATAAATATAAATAATTCAAGCAGTAATTTTACACACGACGTCAAGATACGATTAAGGTGTGTTCGTTTGAAATATAAATTTGGGAATGATTGTCGAAATGAATTTGTATGAATTTGAGTTGATGAATTTGTATGTTTTTTTGTAGTGAATTTAGAAGATGGAGTGAGTGAATTTTAAGATAAATTTTATAAAAATTAGTAAAAAAATTTAATTGATGTGATAGATAAAATAAATTTTAAAAATAAATAGAATTAAAAAGTTTCCAAAATATTTTGATAGAAAAAGAAAATGATTTTGTAATTTAATGTTATAAAAATAATTACAAATAATTGATATGAATTAAAAAAAAATATTAAAATTATATGAAATTTTAAAATAAAAAAAAAGTTATTCAA
>Ga0209389_1005801_pt1 | contig 10597 bp, 8 predicted proteins | sample CowpearedBW_FD_187526 | JGI IMG/M metagenome (GOLD analysis project Ga0209389, IMG submission 187526) | Root nodule microbial communities of legume samples collected from California, USA - Cow pea red BW (SPAdes) (version 2) | ecosystem: Host-associated > Plants > Roots > Nodule | place: USA... | reverse complement strand
AAGGAAAATGTTTGAAAAAGGTAAAAAGAAAGAACAATGATATGTATGTAATAAAAATAACTTTTTTTTTCATACAAATAAAGGAATAAAGGCGAAACGAATATTTGTATGTAATATAAGGAATATTTTAAAGTCACTTGGATAATAAAGGCGATTAGAAAAGAAGATCCACTAAAAATGATGAAATACTAATTTCCTATACTAATTTAGTAAAATTAAACAAATAATGAATATCTACCACTACGTGTAACCACGAAATGACTATGATTAATACAACAATTTCTAGATTTTAACAAAATTTCTCTAAAAGATAACTTCAACCTTAATTGTCATCTATTACTTAACTCACGAGGAAAGTGTGACACTCATAAAGAGTGTGTTCAGTCTCTATTGTCATCAACACAAATTATCTGTTACAATATTTTCCATTTGTGACTTTAATCATTACGAGACTTTGGTGAATAGCACCTTAGAACAACATTTTTTTTATTATAAAAGTGAAACCTAAGTTAAGTTTATATAAAACTAAAATTTTAAAATAATAAATTTGTGGATTTCTTTTTCTTATATATTATTCATTTTTTTTAATTTTTACTTAAATTAATACTTAAAAATATACTTTAAAGATAAAATCATGATAAAATTTAAAATTTAAAAATAAATAATAATTCAAATGAATAAGGAAAATGACTTAAATATTTCTTTCAAATACTTAAAATCTAAAAGAGAACTTTTATAACTTGAAATCCGAGAAGAGTATTCCAAACGATTATAACCTAAATGTGTAAAAAAAAACACCAAGTATTTATTAGACTAATAAATAATAAAAAGATCAAAATCATATAAACCAAATATACACATGAAATAATATAAATTTAAAATAAAAATATTAATTTACACTTTTTAATAGTTTTTATCTCATTTATAACTTAATCATTTTTTTAAATATTTTTTTATATGTTCTAAAATAATTATTTTGGATATTTATTTCGTTAATGTTTATCTGGTTAAAATCTACTTGAAATAATAATAATAATAATAATAATAAATAGAATAAAAAATTAATTATGTATATTAATATATTTAATTTTAATATAATAAAAAAATTATAATCTTAATCTATAAATTTTAATTTTGTTAATTTTATTTAAACTTCGATAATAATTGAACGAGTGGATTACATGTTATTAATTACATATTGGTATCAATTTTGTAATTTTTAAAACCTAAGATATATTCAATTGCCTTAATCATTAATAAAATTCAAACAAAATTATTGAAAGTAAAAATTTTATATTTAAACTAACAACTTTTTATATTTTTGGTTTACTAAAAGTAAAGTATGATAGTCTTGCTATATTTAACTGTCTCTTAACTCCAATAAATATATTCAGACAATGAATGTGAGAGTCCTTTCAAATTCACTTTCACATATTCAAACAAAAAAAAAAATCTATAAACATGAAAATTTAAGTTGAAAATGACAAAACATATTTGGCAAATATAATTTGTCACGATGAGAAAAGTATATAACATAAACCAAAATTATAAAAACCTCTCACCAGTATAAAAGTGATAAAATAAATGTTAGGTTGATGAAGTTAACATGTCTTAAAAAGTTTTATATTGTCTAGGATAATTAAGGAGTGAATGTAACTCTAAGTCCGTTATGTTTTTTGTCCTAAGTTTAAGACACTTTGATTTAGTGCTTGACTTTTCTTATTCTCTTGTAATAGAATGTTGTGAGATATAGCTAAATTCATGTTTTGAAGAGTGTGTGTATACTTGTGTCAAAAGGTCGAGAGTGTTTTTTGTGTGTTATACAAATTTGCACATATTGATTATTTTTTTATGGTCATATTTTTTTCTCCGATTTTTGAATTTTCATGTTATATTTTTATGTTCTCTGGATTAATCTTATTTCTTTATGGTGGTTATTGGAATAAAAACGATAATATTCTTAATTAATGATGATTTCTTTTAACAATAGAAAAAAATGGCCTAATAACATCAAAGTGGGAACAAGTAAAAACAAGAGATAAGATGAAGAATTATGAAGGGATGTGAAGAAAGATAAAACAAAAAGAAATTAATCACGATGAAATTTTAATAAAAAGAAATACAAGAAGATGAGTTATTCCTCTTTCTCTTAAATTCACCACCAAAATTTAATCACCATTAATATTAAGGACAAGTTGCAGAGGTAGGTTAGAATTTATGGAGAAGAGAATATATTGGCCACAAGGATGAACAGTATCAGTAATTTAATCCTTATTTTTAGAATTTTTATTTATTTTGATATTTATATTTGTTTTTTATTTGACTTTTTATTTTTTATAAAAAGATTTAATGTGATTTATTTTTTCGATCAAGTCGCTGTATGATTACATAACAATAAAACTAGTAGTTGAACTTAATTAATTTAAACAATGTAGGAATTAATAATTGTGAGTATAATATAATATATAATTGATAATAGAATTAAGAATTGATTCCTCGCAATTATCAAGCACCAACATTTCAGATATCATAGTGTATAGAATCAAGTATGAAGGAAAAAATAATGCTTACAATTTGTACCAAGAGAGATTAAAAATTAAGATGGTATATTACAAACAAATACTGTTAGGAGCTAAAGAAATTTAGCTAACTTAATTGTTAATGCATACATTGATGCAACTGGTTTGAAATAGTTGTTACTTACATTAAACTATTATGCCAATATAGATTCACCCTACACCAGAAGTATTTCATAATAGAGATTAAAAAATTAAGATGATATTTAAAATAATGCTTAGGAGTTAAAGACATTTAACTAACTTAATACTTAATGCTTACAATTTATCACACTAATCATGCATGATAGTCATCCTATCTCTTATAAGATTAATGAAGATGTTTTCAATCTTTACATTTGTTCCTAATAAATATCTTAAAAAAAATACCACAACTACATCAAAGAAAATAATTCAAACTTTGCAAAACAGTTAGTAACTAAATTTAATAATAATAATAATAATATAATTAAAGTAAGACAAACATGATGGATTAAGAGTCATATCATTGTTGTTGTGATTGAGTTGATGATCCAATTTCTCTTGAACTAATTCCTCTTGATGTTATTTCATTTCCTTCCATTGCGTAACCATAAACTTATATATGTGAAAATCTTTTTATAAATTTCAAACTCTTCATAGACATTGATATTATCAAATTGAGTTTAGTGATTCTTAATCAATTTTGAGCGGAAAAAAGTGTCTCAACCATTGGTAGATTTAAAAAGATTCTAAAAGCATCCAAAACCATAACCCCAATACTAAATGCACTCTCATAGTCAATTGTGAAAACAAGGATGACCAATGCGTCTTTAACCATTTTTTATAAAATGGGAAATTGTGAAGAATTTAACAAAAGTTTAGGCATGTTTCCAATCTTTAGATGATGCGTTATCAATCGTGAGTGTGAACACATTCCTAAGTCCTTATTCCCTTAATACTTCTTCAATTTTCCTATCAAGTGTTTCACCTTTATTATTAGGTATCATTGAAAAACTGATTATCCTTTTTTGGTACCTCCAATCATTGTCTACAAAATGTGCAATGAGTGTTAGGTAGTTTAAGTTATGAGTTGATGTTTAACAATCAACAATGAGTGCTACTCTAGCACAATTTTACTTAAAGATGGCTTTAACCTAATGTTTTTATCCATATACAACTAAAAACAATCTCTAACTATGGTGAACCTGATAGGACCACACACAAAGGTTGTAATTGTTTGCACAAGTTCTTAAAACCCCCACCCTCCACAACCCTGAATGATTGTTCATCCAAACAAGCTTGAACATTATACTTTTGGCTAGTTACAAGAATATTGTTATTCTCACCACTTTTAAAGGTGAGAGTTGTTTGGTTAGGGTTATTAATGGCAACACGTGGATATTTAGGACAATACTTTTTAAGATGACTAAGAAGGTTAAATGTTCCATGTGTGTTTGGATCACACCTAACCTCTAACCACAATTATTACATGTTGCAATTCGATATTGGATTCAAGAGATCGTGTGAAGTGATCCTAAACAACAAATGTTGTTTTCTTACCACTAGCATTTAGTTTTCTCTTCATTGTACTTTTGGAAATAGAAACATTATGGTCCACTTCTACGGGTTTAGTTATAGGAATTGGCTGTCAACTTGTTATGTACTCCCATTTTCCAACATTGGAAAATCATTGTTGGGATTTTCAAATATGAAAGGAGTATTTCAACTTGAAGGCAATTTTTGTTTGTCTTTATTACAATTGTAATGAAGAATTTATAGTCAACAACGACAAATTATAGTGTTTAGGCTAAAATTCCTCTTTTGAAGAATTCAATTAGGTCTTTAATTTTTATTTGGTTCAATTAAGTCCTATAGTTTTTAAACATGATCCAATTTGGTCCTAATCAATGACAACATTTAAATAATTAACGATAGAGTGAGAATGGCTGCATAGGTGACAAGTGTGTACAACGTGACAATGTAATTTATTTTCTGACATGCAAAGAACACACGAGAAGCTCCATCTTCCTCTTTAACAGGGAGGAAGATGACACATGAGAGACCTCCATCTTCCCCATTTTCTTTTTCTTCTCTAAAACCACACATAGACCATCTCTTATCCTCTTTTCTTCTTCCCCTAAATCATTCTCTTCTTATCTACAAAACATTCTTCATCTCCAAACATCACAACATAAATAATTGTATATAAATTAAACTCCTAATGGTTGATAATGTAAAATCTTTATAACAAATAAATTCTAATAATACATTTTATTAAATTCCAAAAATTCAAAGACAAATTACTAATTTTTAACGATATCCTTCTTCTCCTTCTTCTTCTCCGACTTCAAATCCTTCGACAAAACCTCTTTGATCAAATAAGCGAGAGAGATGTAGAGGTAGGTGCAACATCGAAGGATTTGTCCAAATAATTATAAACAGAAAATAAATTACATTGATACGTCAGATACATCAACCATCTTCCCTTTTTCATTTTGTCCGATTTTAAGGTTATCATCGATTAAGATTAAATTAGATTATTTTAAAATTAAAGAACTTAATTAAATCAATTAAAATTAAAATCTAATTAAATTTTTCAAACAAATCAAGGGAATTTTAGCTTTGAAATTTTATAGCAATAGATATAGAAATTAAACACTAACATTAAACAAAATTCCTAATCAATACAGATCACGATCCGTAGAAACGACAAGTGGTGTAGGAATGGAAAAAGTTATGGAGGATACACAGATAGAACCTTTCCAACGAACGAGTGGCATAAATTGTGCCAGAGAACCGGTGAATGAATATCGACAAACACAGCACAACATAGTTCCACAAACAAACACTGCAAAAGGAGCCATGTCGATGTTCTTCACTCCATCCGCCGCCACTGAATAGTCACTCCTTCATGGCCACTTCACTCTCCTTCCCCATTTCTCCCACAACCATAACCACACCCATATTCAAACCCTCCGCCATGTCCGCCGCCGCCACCACCGCCACCGCCCCTCCTGCCAAGGTGGTTCCGGCCGTCATTGTCGGCGGCGGAAGAGTGGGAAGGGCTTTGCAAGACATGGGCACCGGCGAAGACCTCCTCGTTCGCCGAGGGGAACCCGTGCCGCTTGATTTTGAAGGCCCCATTTTTGTGTGCACGAGGAACGATGATCTGGAGTCCGTGCTTCAATCTACACCACCTTCTAGATGGAAAGGTGAGTTCTTTTGTTGTGATTTCGTCGTTGGATTGGATAATGTTGTTGACGAGTTATTGATGGTGGCGCAGATTTGGTGTTTTTCCAGAACGGAATGGTGGAGGCGTGGCTTGAGAGGAAAGGGTTGAAGGATGCAAACCAAGTGTTGGCTTATTTTGCTGTGTCGAAAATTGGAGAAGCCCCTGTTGATGGAAGAACTGATACCAATCCTGAAGGACTCACTGCTGCATATGGCAACTGGGCTTCTGTTGTGGCTTCAAGATTAAAGGCTGGAGGCCTCTCTTGCAAGGTATTCATAACATATATCTTTAGTTTTTCTTCTTCTGTATAGTTGTCTGTATCGTGGACTCGAATGTTAGTAATTTTAGTTTTAGAAACTTGTTTGTTTTTTTACTGCTATGACAACACCTCACGAAATTGGGACTAAAAGCAAAAAAAAAATTCTGAAGGGGCTTCTTTTTACGTTTGGGGACACGAGTGTTTGGATTCTCGTGTGTTGTTTTTTGGTTTGCTTACCATCAATATTGAAGTTGTTGGTGTCCTTGTACAATGTCAAAAACAAATATTTACACACGTGATGTATGTCTCAAAAGCCAGGTTCTTGAAAAGGAGGCGTTTCAAAAGCAGATGTTGGAGAAGCTTATATGGATTTGTTCCGTTATGCTTGTTGGAGCACGTCATGGAGGGGTTTCTGTAGGTGTCGTGGAAAAGGAATTCCGCACTGAAGTAAGCTTTGCAGTGACTTCTTCTCAAAATTAATCTGCTTATTCTCTTAGACACTGTGTTAGTGAATATACTTACATGAAGAGTAAGAAAGATAAAGGAAATAAGTTTTTCTTATAAGCTGAAGTTAGTTTATGCAGTAGTTAGAATCACTACTTTTAGAGAGGTCTAATGGTTTTGCTTCTTCAAAATCTTGATTTTTAACTTTAGTATGAGTTTCTTTTGGTTTATCGGAAAAACTTTTTCACTTCTTAGTTTTATTTTCTTTTGTTACAAATGCTTATGGAGAAGCTTATCTTAATATCATGACCTTAATCAGTTTTGTACATGATTAGATTAAACTGTGTAGTTAATAATAGGATGGTGGGTGATTGCAATCGGTATCCTCGCACTCCCTCCAATTCTGAGATTTCTTCTTTTGGATCTTGAAGAGATGCTACTTAGTGACTTTTATCCAACTCATGTGATAATTCATCTATCTAATATCCAAAAAGTGAAAAATAGTGATCATATCAGATTTGTTCCTTATTTTTATAGTCATAACAGAAATTTATGCAATAAGTTCACAAGTTTATGTGTTTTTAGAAAATCATTGTATTTCTTTTTATTAACATTGTGTTAAAGTCATGTCAAAATTATGTTAGAGACAAAAGAATGTCTTTTGAATTGGATGCTTCACCGATACGTGTTGTACAAGTGTCGTGTACATGTTGTGTTTGATATGTGTCAAACATAGAGACAAAAGAATGTCTTTTGAATTGGACACTTTACCGATACATATTGTACGAGAGTGTCGTATACATGTTGGTTTTTGATATGTGTCGGACATAGGGACACACCATTTGTGTATACATGTTGGGGTCTGATATGTGTTCGACATAGAGGTGTGTCCGAGCTTCATATACAGACATTTTCATTTAACATTAACGATGCATTTAACAAGTAATACTTAAAAATAACATCACAATGAGAAGTGACTAATATTTCCACTTTCAGTTGTCTAGCCTTATAACAGAACTGGCATCAGCTGCAGCAAGTGAAAAGGGGTTAACATTTGAAGAAGCCATGGAAGAGCGTTTATGTGCATATTCGAGAGCCGTAGCTCACTTTCCCACAGCAGTTAAGGAGGTAAATGTTAATATAAGTGAAATAAATATTGGATTCACAAAATGACTCTGATATATTTATAAGTTCTTATCTTGGCTATATTTTACATTGCAGTTTAACTGGAGAAATGGTTGGTTTTATGCTCTCTCTGAGAAGGCCAAGGCCCAAGGCAAGCCAGACCCATGCCCTTTGCATTCCCTTTGGCTAAAAGAGTTGAGAATTGTATGAAGCTTAAACTCTAGTATTAGTGTGTGTGTGTGTGTGTTTGATGTGTTCGCCAGGTAACCAGCTTGTAAGAGCTATGTAGAGTTAGGCCTTAGCCACTAGCTTTTTAGTGTTATAGTTTCTGGCTTGTAAGTTTAACTGAGTCATAGTTGTTCCATCATATTGCTTCATAATTGAATTAACTCGTTTTTTCTTATCACTTTGAAAGTGAATAAAGAGAGTTGTAATATGCATTGACCGAATGAACTTAATTTTAAAACGATATAATTTATGTTTATATTATCAGAGAAAGTTGACAGTGAAATTTTTATCCAGCACAAAGTGATTACAGTAAATCCTAATAATTTTTCTTGAGATCCTTCTACAGTAATCATTCTAACTAATAAGAAGTTATGTGAAATTTACATAAACACTCTTTTAGTTCTTTTAAAAAGATATTACACTAACACTCCTCTTATATTATGCTAACTCTCTTTAGCTTTTGAAAAACATCAGTGGATCACTGTGGTAATATGTTGTATTTATAGGTTTCTTGCATCTATGGATAAGATGAACTTCAATCCCAAGGAGAGTATATGAGTATGACACTGAATGAGAGAATTGAGTGAGTATTTATTGTGGTAATATGCAGTATTTATAGGTTAAATATGTTAAACAGATTGATATCAGGCTCTGAAAGGATGAAGAAAGAAAGTGTATTTAAATTAATATCAGTTTCGATTCCTAAACTATTGATGTAAGATTATTGGATGTATTAAAATAAGCATCTAGTTGAGAATTAAGGGAGCTTTTGTTTTTACCGACATCAATATTTCAATCAACCTTAAAATGGGATCGATATTTTTAGTCACCACATATAAAGTATTTTCCACTTTGAAACTCAAAACTCTTGTCATGAGACAACATGGTCTAACACTAGGAGGAGAATTTGTTCCCTTGTTGCTTTGCAATGGTATTTAGGTCCAATTGAACCAAGTTGGACAACTGAAATACAGTTAGACAAAGGCTGTCGTGATGAGACATTGGCATTACATTGCAATCTGAAAACAATGTGTGAATACAGCTTGGATTTCATTTTTATTAGATAAGATCTGAGTCCTTATAATATGCACACTAACTTCTTTTTATATACATAAACATGATGGAGATTTGAATCTCAGCATCTGAAGATTTCAATATATACGCAAATAGGATAAAAACATGTAAACCAATGATTGATTTATAGTACAACATCATTCCTTCTAGCTTTGATTTGCAAAAAGAAGAAACCATAAAAGTGCTTTATTTCATTTGTTTCCACTTAGTTTTTCATCGAATAGCCATATAAGACCATGACACAAGAAAAATATACAACACAAAATCAAGAAAAATGTTGCTTTTCAATCATATAGAAAAATCCAAAAGGCAAAATATTCAGTCTAAATGAGAGAGTCTGATGTAACGTACCAGTTTGACCTTTTTTTATTTCTTGAAACGGAAAATACAAGCAAAGACTAAATTCGAAAGCTTTTTCATAAAATATTTGGAATTATCTTTTGGGATAACATCATTTTTTTTATACAAAATCTTCCAATCTAATCTTGGACAAAAGAAAAAAAAAACACTTTGGTGTGATATTTTTGAACCATATTATTGGTAATCTAGCTTTCTCTTTTAACAAAATTTCTTTCTTAACTATGTTTTCTTATATAAAAATTGGTAAAAAGGAAGAAAACAAGATATAAGAATCCGTGATTAGATAGATAGAAAAGAAAAAGAAGGGTAGTTTGGGTGTTAGGAAAGGTAGGGTCAGTGCCCGTGGGTGATCAACAACAGAAGATAGTTTCCAATTTCTTGCAACTTGAAATGCCTTTTTGCATCCAACAATGTAATCATCATAACTTAAATATAAACGAATTTTAATTAAGTTAACTGTATCTAAATACCATCTTTAGTAAATGAAGTTAATAATAAACTTAATTAGCATTTTTATTCGGTGGAAAAAATTAGATATTTTGAAAGAAGTGTTATAGCTAAAAGTTTAATAATTTTGATGCAGCAGCAGAAGCAGTGGAAAAGGGTTTTTTATTAGTAAAATAAAACTGTGAAAGTAATAGTAACTTTGTTAATATTCTGTAATTAATAATTTTCCATAACATACAATTTTGGTTTTCTTTAATTGAAAATTTTAGTCACTTTGCTAAAACCAGAGTCAGACAACACACAAATTTGTTGCGGCTCTCTTCTCAACCTCTCACACAGCGCAACACAACCTTAGATTCTCCGAGCCAGAAACCTATTTTTATTTTCTCCGTTTGTTGTAACACTCAGACTCGTTGCTATTTTGTCGTTGTTGATTGTACCCATCATGGTTCCGCCTCCAGATTTCACTTCAGGTAGGTCTTTTCTTCTTCACTCTCTCTTTATATTTATAGATCCTTCTCTTCTCCCAACTGGGAATTTCGCCACTGTAATTCCTTCCTCATGTGCATGGTTCAACACACCACACACAGCACATAAAGTTCTGTGCTTTCGGGTTTACATTTTGTTTGTTGAGAAAATGCCCCAGAAATTCATAACAGTGTTCAACTCTGACTGTTACACACATTGCTTCTACCCAAAGTTGAGATCACAACTTCATTCTATAGATCGTTTTCCTGATGATGTGGGTCTGCTTTCTCTCATCACTCTCGGCAGTAACATTTGACTTTCGGGGCGCAATGTGTGCGGCATCGGTGCAGTGTGTGTGTTTTTTTTTACCCGAAATCATAAGGTTCCCGACCCAGTTTCTTTTTTTTTTTTTGTGTTTTTATT
>Ga0209389_1005799_pt1 | contig 10597 bp, 8 predicted proteins | sample CowpearedBW_FD_187526 | JGI IMG/M metagenome (GOLD analysis project Ga0209389, IMG submission 187526) | Root nodule microbial communities of legume samples collected from California, USA - Cow pea red BW (SPAdes) (version 2) | ecosystem: Host-associated > Plants > Roots > Nodule | place: USA... | reverse complement strand
AAGGTTTCAATCCATTCTCTGCAAAGAATCAACACATAAACTTAGTTCCTCATGGAATCCGAATTAGGGTTCTCAACAGAAATTGCAATTCAACCGTTCAAATGACTTCAAATTGATACCGAAAGCTTAAAATGGTGCAGCAAACGAGAATGAGCAAGGGATAATAGAAGAACAACGAAAACAACCACCAAAAACCAAAATGCTTCAATATAAATGTTACCCAAATTGTAGAAAACGTGAATACAAGTTCAATGTGTTGTCCAAGACTCATAAAACGTGAAAAACGAATGGAAAACGTCAAAAATTAGCTTGAGCCTCCATGGGTCACCTTCCAAAGCTTAAAACATCAAAAATGGAGGTTTGAGAGAGTGTGTAAGAAGAAGGAGCGGCTGGTGGCTTCATGCAGACCTAATTTTCGTGGTCACTTCACACTGCCACTCATTATTTACAAAACTGCCACTCTGCCACTCAGATTCACAAAAATGCCACTCTGGGCCTCAAATGTTGACCCATTGACTTTGCTGACGAGGAAATGACATGGAAATTATGTGGAAATGATGTGGCGACTCTCTTCAACTGAATATTGATGTCCAAGCTCCTAAATTGCTTCACCCAAATACCTAAAAATAATTAAAAACACAAATTGGGCTAAATAATATGAAATTAGTCCAACTTCGAAACAGTGACCCAATAAAGCCCAACAGATGAAAAACACTCTAAAGATGAACAATTAAGCACTGAACAACTGTCTAATGGGTACACAAAGGCTAGTGGAATGGAAGAAAATAATTACTCATCACTTATGCAACAAATGAAAAAAAGATGGATGAAATAATTGTTGGGTTAGAGAAGAAGCTTGATGAGATTGCAAGATTTTTCAAAACTTCAACTCCAAAAAAGCAAAGGTGTATGCAATTTATACTTCAACAAGCCATTATACTGATGAATGCCCCAACTTAATATGAACTACTGTGGAAGAACCATCTCAAGCTTTTGCTGCCAATATGTTTGGAGGAAATAGAACATCTCAGAATAATTATGACTTGTCCTCTAATCGGTATGATCCAAGTTGGAAAAATCATCCAAATATGAAATGGGGTAATCAGCAACACGAACAACCTTAGGTTCCTCCTCAAATGAGACAACAACCTCAACCAGATGTTGCATTGTTGGTAGAAAAAATTATGGATATTGTGGTTGAGCAAAATGGTGAAGTAAAGAAGATGATTACTAACTTGACTCAAAGGGTGGAGAACTTAGAATCTAGAGTTAATCAAGGATCAAGTCAACTACCTGCACAAACTGAGGTCAACTCGCATAATGTAAGTGCTATTACTTTAAGATCGGGTAAGCAGGTATGAGGACTTGAGGAAGCCCAAGAGGATGAAGATAAGGAGAACAAACTTGCACCTATTGATAAAAGTGAAGGATTAGGCGAACCAATACCATGTACATTTGATATGCCTACACCCACTAATGACTCCAGGTTAGTATCCTCTAATTCTTCCTCTTCTTCTAAAAATTCTTCTTCATCTTATTCTCCCCTTCCTCCCTATCAAAATTTTTTGAAAACGAAAACTAAAAATTTGGAGGAGTTGGACCAAGAAATCTTGAATACTTTCAAGAAGGTAGAGATGAACATCACTCTATTGGATGCTGTGAGGCAAATTCCGAAATATGCCAAGTTTCTTAAAGAACTTTGCACCAATAGAAGGCATGTTAGGGATAATGAGGTTGTTAACATGGGAAGAAATGTATCAAGCTTGATTAAGAGACCTATCGAAATGTAACAAAAATGCAAGGATCCAGGTATTTTTTTGTACCCTATGTTATAGGAAGTACAAAGTTTGACAGTGCTATGTTAGATTTAGGAGCTTCTATAAATTTGATGCCTTTGTTAGTTTTTACTTCTCTTCATCTTTGACCTCTTAAGACTACAGGTGTGGTCATTCAATTGGAAAACTGTAGCATAGTTAACCCTGCAGGTGTGTTAGAAGATGTGCTGGTCCGACTGGACAAGTTAATTTTTCCTGCATATTTCTACATCTTGAACATGAAGGACGATGAAGGAATAAGTTTAACAACAATTATCTTAGGAAGACCGTTAATGATGACAACACGTACCAAGATAGATGTGCATGCAGGATCATTGACTATGGAGATAGGAGACGAGAAGGTGCAGTTCAATGTGTTGGAAGCCATAAAGCACCCGATGGAAGACTATTCTTTGTTTTGTATTGATTTACTAAGTGATGTAGTGAACAATTTTACTTCTGGTTTTTTAGACGTTTTTTCTAGTTTCTCTTCTTCTTTGGATTTTTGTCTCTCAAATATGTCGTACATGATTTTAGGTGACAAAGAAAACTTTAAAACATGTGATATTGAGGACACGGTTTCAGTAGATGATATTGTTATTGTTAATGGTGTTGAGGTGGTTTGTGGCGGGTGGGTTGGTTTTGTGGAATCCTGACCTTATTCTTGTGGTTGTTGACTTAGTGATGATGGTGGGTTTGTTGGTTGTGAATGTTGAGGTGGTTGTTTGTGATGGCTAGGTTAATTATGTGGAATGATAACTTTGTTCCTATGGTGGCTGACTTAGTGGTGGTGGTGGTATTGTTGGTTCTAAGGATTGTTGAGTTGGTGGCGATCAGTCATTGGTTGTGAGGACTGCTTAGTTGGTTATGGTGGTGGGACTGTTGGTTGTGAGGATTGTTGAGTTGGTGGTAGCAATCAGTCATTGGTTGTGAGGATTGCTTAGTTGGTTGTGGTGGTGGATTTGTTGGTTGTGAGGACTACTGAGTTGGTTGTGGTGGTGCAATAACGTCAAAATCCCCAAATGGGTGTTGATACAAAGTGTAAAAACACCTAAAACATGAGTGGGTGCCTCTATGGTCACCATACAAAGCTCCTAAAACATAAAAATGGAGATTAGGGGAGAAGAGAGTGGCTCCCAATGAAGAAGAAGACCTTAAAACGTGGTCACATCATCACAATTGCTAATATTGAAAAAACTGTCATTCTACCACTCAAAATTACAAAAATGCCACTGTGGGCTGAAAATGTTGGCCTAGTGACGTGGATAGGCTAAATGACATGGCACAGACGTGGCAATAATGTGGAAACTCTCTCTTCATCTTAAGATTAGTGTCCAAGCTCCAAAATTTGCTCCACAAAACTCCTAAAAATAATTAGAAACAAAGATTAGACCAATTAATGTCAAATTACTCAAAATTCGGAAAAATGGCCCAATGAGATCAATTGAGAAAAATGCACTAACAAGAGACAATTAAGGACTAAATAACCCTTAAGATGGGTACAAAAAGGCAATGGAGTAAGGTAAAATAATGACTCATGAAGAATAATAAAACCCTTTTACCCTGACTCAACAAAGCCCTCTGAGTAAAACAACAATCCTAGCTTTATGGCTAGCAAAAAATTCATATTCTCCCCCCACATATGTATACTCATTCATGCAACATCTCATCGCATCATGCCACATCATACCATTCCATACATCTGTATATATAATTCTCATCATGACACAAATAAATAAACAATCACACGATTATACGCATTCATGATCGATAACATGCAAGCACATCAAGGCCTTAACATCACTTGTATCACAACACATTGAAATCATACAATCGTCATCATCGTATTTAACATACTCCAATCATCAAGCCAAACATATAATACTGCAAATAGAGCCTACCACAGTTTATCATAACAAAATATCAACTCAATGCAACCATGAAAAACCAGCAATCATGCGTAACATATATCTCAAACTAAAGACATCCAAACTCAGATCACATTGTTCAAACTAAAGAACCACATGCTCTAAACCAACTCTCAAAGTTTCAACTCAGTTAGATGGTTAACGAATCAGGAAACATAATTTTACAAACAGTAGGAAACCACCGCCCATTGGAACAAAAACCCGGGACTTGGCTCCAAACGGTAGGAAACCACCGCCAGCGAAACCAAAACTTTAGACTTAGGGGCTGGCAGAAAGAAGCCAATGCCCGGCGATCCTTGTTGCGCGAAAAAATTACAAGAAACAACATAATTTGGTCATTTTAAAGGCACACAACCATCAAAGAACATAAAAACTCATTCATCATACACCAAACTGCATAGAATTCCATTCCTTGCTTCCCAACCTTCTACTTCATGGACATAACTCACTATTACAACACACCACTCAACCAATTGCTAACCCAACCACTCATTGATACAACATCCTGAATTTCTACTGAATTTTTACTACACCAAAAAATTTGATATAACATTTACACACCATGAGCCATCTAATTTTATCTTCATAAAATTTTAATCTGATTTTCCCAATGTTCACTTCAAACAAATTCTTAGCTCCAATTCAATTTCAAAAAAAAAAAACTTAACCCATATTTCTCTCTTACATCATTCTTTTATTTCTCAATATCAGAAATTATGAAAAATTATCCCCACTGCCATATGCCCAGCTCATAGCCATCAACTCACTATTATCAATCATGAAAATCAACATGCCACATATAGTGATTTTTTTTTTCATTTCATTTGTACACAAATTCAACACAACCATGGTAAAAGGGAATTTGTTCAACTTACCATCTAATGGCCTCCTTCTCTACCAAAAATCAATTCTATAAAATGAAAATAAACTTAACATAACTATTACCTACACCATGTTATCACAATTCCGCAAGATGAAAAAAGCATAACCCCATGAACCCATACACATAGTAGTGAAAAATCATCTTATTAAAATTTCTATTCAAGGACCATTCTCAAAGGAACGAAACATCACTTTACGCCATACTTCATCACATAACAATGCAGAAAAATTAGAATAGAATATCTTCCCATACAATTGGTGGAGAAACACTCTTTTTTTTTTAACTTTCTCCTTTTCCTCTCACATTCAACGTTCAACACTTACCCCATTGACACCATGAACGGATACACATAGTACTGAAAATTTTCAACTTTCTCCTTTTCCTCTCCCACTAAACGTTCAATACTTACCAGCCCACTTAACTCTCCTTGATTCCACTTAATTCCTTATGCATGTGTAATATTACATACAATTTTAGCTTTTCCTATAGTTAGGATTCAAACACACAGCCCCTAAGACTCAAGCAACACTCCAAACTATATCAACCGTCACATTTTCTTGTCAATCAACACGCACATTAACATTTCAATAGCATCGACACATTCCATGAACTTAAGAAAAATAAAATCAAATAAATTTTGGTCATGCCAAATAAAGTATACGTCATCACCATATATAAGTTATGCCCAAAACACACATAAACACCCCATATGATAATAACACAATGTATTACAAATATACTTGTTCCAAATGCATACATTAGAAATCGAAACCCTGACCACCAACTCATGACAAGGCTTAAACCAATTGTACTACACTTCACTTTTTTTTATGACCATACATATTAATTCCATTAGTATTCCTCACATCCAATACTTCCTTAGAATATAATTATTTTTCTTGGGTCTTGCATCTGGTCACTTGGTTTGACTTGCACATAGTCTGATCTTCTCTTGACTCCTCTAGTCATTATTTTTTTTGTTGACTTTCAATTTGTCTTATCAATATAATCATCTATTAGTTGTACTCGTCAATTGACTTCACTCTTTTGGTTACTGCATTGACTTGGCTCATTTGGTGTTTTGACTTGTCTAGTTTACATTAGTCGTCTGATCAACTCAAGTTACCTTATCAACTTTGACTCATTTGGTGGAGCTTTTTATTTTGTCTCATTTGTCAATGTCATTGACTTTTCTTTTACTCTTCAATTTCATATTAGTTTCATCTGATCTCTACTGATATACTTTTATAAAGCTTACGTCAACTCATAAGCATTTGTTAGACATAATCAAATATATTTAAGATAAACTTACAACGTTGAATCACAATTTTTTATTAATATGTACTAGATAACATATAACTAGTGTAGGGTCTAGTGATGGCTTAGTCTAGTCTAATAAGTCGATCTTCGTATGAGTGTATTTTATTTTTTTATTTGGTTATATTGGGACTTACATACTTGAATCATTATGACTTATGTTCTTCATTTCATTATAGATTTTGTTAACATCAAAAACCGACTTAATCAATATTAGCAACTAATGAGGTTCGTAGCATTTGGTTCTAACAATCTCTCCCACTTTTTATGGTAAAAAAAAATTATAAGTATGGAACATGACAATTAGCTTATAGTTATGGTTCCAACTGATATTTTTCATTAAAACATTTTGAGTGTCAGCAAAAATTAATTTAGTTATACCAAACAAGAGATAAATTGCAGTGTGAAACCAATAAACCATTGCTCCACAATGTCCCAAATAAAAAAGAACAAAGCAAATACCTAATCACACACCAGTCATCCGTAAAAGCAAACAAAGACAAGCACAATCACAATATCAATGAAACATAATCGACCAGAGCGATTACTACAAGCACGATCATAAGCTAACCACACCACACAAGTTCATGCGTCTTCGTTCCAGCACTTCTAGCTAGATTATTAAAGTCAACGCAAATTCTAAAACAATATAGAAAAGTCAAAGATAGAATTATTGAAGTGAAATGCAAAATCAAGAACATTCTACATAGGTAAAAATCAAGAACATTCTATATAAGTTCTAACTAGAATGTTCTAGAATAATGTAAGTGAGATGGGGTCCATAAATACCCATGTACACTAACATTTCATCTATGCAAAATAACTAAGAAAACATCTAACACAACCATTCACAAGTACAAAACATACTACTTCCAACTAGTACTTTCACATTCTACTATCTCCATATTCTCTCTATCCCATCAAGTATTCCTTTCATAACCTGAAAGTACTAACAGTGGTACCATAACTACATTCGATCATATACTGGTTGTAGATAAAAATTTCAACTACTTCTAAAGAAAAAAAACAATAACTCATTATGTACAACTGTAAAAATATTTTCTAAACTCATGGCCGCTACTAATCAAACATAATCAATTCTAGTACCTATTTTCATAGGAGAAAATTATGATTTTTTGAGTGTCAAACTGAAGACATTCTTTCGCTCTCAAGATTTATGGGACATTATAAAAGAGGGATTCAATATTCCAGAAGACAATTCCACTCTTATTGTAGCTCAAAAGATGAAGATAAAGGAAAACAAGGAGAAGGATTCAAGGGATTGCTTTGCTCTTCAACAAGCAATTAATGACACAATCTTTCCAGGGATAATAGATGCCACAAGTGCACAAGAAACTTGGCACACAATACAAGAGGAGTTTAAATGAAGTGATAAGGTACGCAATGTTAAAATTCATCTTCTAAGACGAAAGTTTGAATTAATAAGAATGAAAGAATCTAAGAAAATAAAGACTACTATTCTAGAATAAAAGAAATAATTAGTCAGATGAGAGTTTATGGGCAAAAAATTATTGAGAAAAAAATTGTTGTGAAAATTTCAATTTGTATTCCCTAAAAATATGATGCAATTGCAACCACAATTGAACAAACGAAAGATTTCACTACATTGTCAATAACACAATTAATGGGAAATCTTGAAGCTTATGAACCAAGGTTTAAAAGGCATAAAAAATCAAATCTAAAATTACAGTCTTAGAATAAAGAATATGAAAGAAATAAAAGTATAGGAGAAATTTCTAGAAATAAATAAAATTCTAGAAGCTTCTCTATGACCCGTCAAGGAACATATCCTCGATGTGGCACCTGTAAAAAGACAAGTCACTTGGAAAAACATTCTTGTCATCATGGAAAACCTCAATATCAGTATTGCAAGAAATTTGGACACATGGAGAAATTTTGTCTTAACAAAATGCATCAAGCAAACTTTGCTGAAGAACATAAACAGGAGCAACATTTATTCTATGCTAATCAAGAATCTTCTAGTGAAGAAAGAAGTTGATACTTAGAGAGTGGATGTCGCAATCACATGGGCCAAAGATCAAAGCATTTTCATAAACACATATAAATTTGTCAATGTCAAAGTTTGGTTGGGAAAGAGCACCATACTGAAGTCTCAAGGCAAAAGAATTATCATGGTGGAGTCAAAGAAAGGTACGAAATTCATCAAGGACGTTTTCCTAGTTCTCAATCTTAAAGAGAATCTTTTAAGTATTGACAATATGATGGAGAATGGATACTCTTTTCACTTTGAGAAAGATACATGCAAAGTTTATGACATAAAAAAAGTATAAATTTGCCAACTAAAGATGGAGAAGAGAAATAAAAGCTTTCCTATAAGCTTCAAACCTGGAACTAATATTGGCATGAAGGCAGAAGTTGATGACTCATGGCTTTGGCATACGAGATTTGGCAATTTCAACACATGCCTTAAAGTTTCTATATCAAAAAAACATGATGAGATATCTTCCATGCTTGAAGGAGAATAATGAATCATGTGAAGGATGTCTCCTCAACAAACAACACTGATTACCATTCGCAACGAGAAAAGCATAGAGAGCAAAAGACATACTAGAGTTTATCCATACTGATGTTTGTGGACCAATGAGGACGTTTTCATATCACAAGAAGAGGTATTTCATCCTTTTCATTGATGACTTCTCAAGAATGACCATGATGAATTTCTTATAGGCAAAGTCAAAAATATTTGGAATATTCAAGAAAACCAAGGCCCTTTTCAACAAGCAAAGTGGAAAACAAATAAAAGTATTTAGAAGTGATCATGGAAAGAAGTACACATCTCGTGAGTTTGAAAAATTTGCAAAGATGAAGGCATATAGTGACAACTTACAGTTGTATCACAAAAAAATGATGTGTCTAAGACAAAAAATCAAACAGTCAGGGTGATCGCAAGATCAATGGTAAAAGAGAAAAGTATGCCTAACACTTTTTTGGGCTGAAGCAATTTACACTACAACGTACATTCTAAACAAAAATGTCCAACTAAGGTAGTTCAAGATAAGACTCCTATTGAAGCTTGGAGTGAAAGAAAACCATTAGCTAAAAACCTACAAGTATTTGGATGTATCTGCTACATACATGTTCATGATCAAAGGAGGTACAAGCTTGAAGACAAGACTATACAAGGAATATTCTTGGGATATAACACACAGTCAAAAAGTGATCGAGTCTACAACATATAGAAAAAAGCTCATCATTAGTCAAGATGTCAAGGTTGATAAAAATGCTCTTTGGAATTTGATGTAGGATTACCTTGTTCTTTTTAGAAGATTAATGAATATGGTGATGATTGATTAAGAAAACCAAGGAAATCCCCACTGGACATTAAGATAGCAAGTTATCTAGATGTGAAGGTTCCTTTCCAAGGTTCTATAGAAGTGAAGAATGGATTGATTAAAAACAAATAAGAGTGGACAACACATAAAAAGAGTAAAACCCAAGTCACACACACAAAGGAAGAAGAAAGCATAAAATGGAAAGGAAAGGAATGATAAAAATGTGAGAAGCACGCCACTATAAGGCTAGGCTAGAAAAAGCCATGGAAACCTTGAAGATGAGTGGATGTGTGTCGCCACTTGAATTAAGATTCAAGATAAGGCTTAAAAGAACTCCACTCCCTAAGGAGGAAGACTCTCACAATGGTTGGTACACAAAGGTGTTTAATTTTTTCAAAATATTCAACCCTCGTACAAGTGTTAGAGGTCCTCTTAAATAGAAGTGTCTAGGGGCCTCTTAGCAAAAACAAATAAGCTAAAAAGGATTACGATGCAAATAACAAAACCTAGAGTTTAGAAAGTAGGTCAACAAAGGAGCACATGGACACATTCTAGAAACCTTCTTGGCCAAGGCCAGGTGGATGCTCCATTTAGATGTTTCTAGACTTCTTGGTGGCAAAGGCATGTGGTCATCCTTTGTAGATGTTTCTAGAAAGCTTTGCTTTTTCTCTTTCCTCCACGTGTGTTCTCCAAAAGTCATCTAAATGTGCCACTTGTCCTTCCTTGTCCCACCTCTTAATGAACCTACAAAACAAGTTGATTTTGAATTAGCATGTTGGCTTTAGGTTAAGCTAATTCTTTGAGTCAACAAGTCAACCCAAAGTCAAGGTCAATAATTAAACTTAAAAATAGTCAACCAAGCCAACTTAATGGAATTTTAAACTAAAGAAAATAAAAGCAAAGGAAGGGATCAAGGAACTCCCTTTCTCTAAGCATGTGCCATGGGCCATCATCCTTCGTAGGGTTCAATCCTTTATCATTTTCCCCTTGTTTGATAGAATTTGACCTGAAATTCTTGAAGTCTTTGTTGATGGAGCTTGACTTGAGTTGATGAGAAGTTTCTTCATCTTTAATGATTCCATCCCTAGTCTTGGAGATGCCCTCTTTCTTTTTAATGCCACTCTCCCTTTCTTCCTTGTGCTTTTGTTCATCTCTCTTTGTTTAGGAAGAGAATGAAGAGTGGTGTTGCACCTCTTGCTTTGAAAAACTCTTTTTGTAGGCAAGTAACTCCTTGGTGAAAGCTTGCGCCTTTTCTTTTTCTTTTTCATCTTTTATTTTATTTTTGTCCTCATTTTTTTGTAGAGGTGGAAAAGGTAGGATTGTGAACTTCCACCCTAGGGA
>Ga0209389_1005797_pt1 | contig 10598 bp, 6 predicted proteins | sample CowpearedBW_FD_187526 | JGI IMG/M metagenome (GOLD analysis project Ga0209389, IMG submission 187526) | Root nodule microbial communities of legume samples collected from California, USA - Cow pea red BW (SPAdes) (version 2) | ecosystem: Host-associated > Plants > Roots > Nodule | place: USA... | reverse complement strand
TTTTTTTTTTTTTTTGTTTTTTATAGTGATACCATATTAGTGTTTCTGAAGAGAGAAAAATAGAACACTCATAAACGAAACACTAAACACTATTGATCAACCTAGCATGAAAGATCAGTATACAAGAGTATATATACAACTGAAAAACAGATCAATGGAAAAACTTATTATAACGGAATCAATTGTATACAAAAGCAGATATTCCCTAATAGTCTTTCTTAATAAATTATATTAACCCAAAAAATTCATTTAAAATTCAAGTCTTTCCTTTAATCTTTATTTTTAAAAACTACACCATTGTCCCCCTAGTTTCATATGTTCATACAAAGTACATAAAACAAAGTTTTTAAATGTAAACTTCAAATAACGAAATACAACATTCAAATAGAGGCGATTTGAGGAATTTACCATTCTCAAAAGAGCTCTAATGTTGTTGCCATGATTAACTAATTGAGACGATTGTGAAGTTCACCAACTCCCACGTTACCTACAAAACTACCAAAGTATGGAATTTCTAAAGTGATTCCAACTACGATAACGACATTTTGAAAAAAAAATTAAATGCAACACACAATTGACTTGTTGGTAAAGTTAAACGATGAAATAACTATATTTCTCTTAGTGTAAGCATGTAAAGAATATAAGGGTACCAAACGTGTGACATTAGTCGTGTTCATTCTCATTAAGGTAGCTTTTGTAACTTGCTCAATGCTTTTCAGCAAGTCCTCATTACCAGTAATCATTACATGAGCATTTCCCATTAACAAAGTGATGGAAACGATTAGCATCCCTCACAATAATTTCCCTCTGAACTACTTTTGATATGTATTTGGTAACAGTATGACAGTCAACACATACACGAAGGTTTTTGGTGATCCTAATCAAGCTTCCATATGGAGTGCTTAAAAGACCAAATGCAATGGCTAGTCTCTCACTGTGTCCCCAGAGTAACTTAACCTTCATTGGCTCATTTACATCACGAAGAACACAACTAGTATCAGGAATGTAACCTTCTGCCTCCACCTCAAGTCTCAAATTTTCTAATAATTGATAAATATCTGACCAACAAGGATGTGAATCGTCACTAGCAAAAAATGTGTATAGCCGATTCCCTATTTCTATCAAACTGTAACCTGGTACCTTTTTTAGACCATGCATCCTCATGAGGCCTCGTATGTAATTCACTGATTCCCATCTTCCTGCTTCAGCATAAATATTTGATAACATGACATAAATTCCAGAGTGCAAGTAATCTAAGGAAATTAATCTATCTGCTATCTGTATCCCCATGTTAATATTCTTATGGGTTCTGCAGCCACTGAGCAAAGCTTCAAACACGTCTGTGCTGGGTTGGAAGGGCATTTGTTTCACCAATGTATCTGCTTCCTTGAGGCGGCCAGCTCGACTAAGAAGATCCACAAGACAAGCATAGTGTTTGTCCTGAGGCTTGATATTATGATCCCTTTCTATACAGTTGAACAAAGCCTTACCCTCTTCAACAAGACCTGAGTGACTGCAAGCTGTTAGCAAAGAAATAAATGTTGTTTGATTTGGCTTGAGCCTTTCCTCTATCATTCTATCATATACAGCTAGAGCGTAATGCCCAAGACCATGCATTCCATAACCCATAATCATAGTGTTACATAGTATAACATCTTTTAAAGGGAATCCATTATTGAATAACTTCTCAGCAGAGCGAATTTTACCACACTTGGCATACATATCAAGCAACGCTGACATATTAACTGCATCAAATGCATAGCCATGCCGGATCAAATAAGCATGGACACTCCTTCCTTTCTTGAGGGATCCTAGGTGGGCACAACAATGCACAAGGCTAACAAGAGTGACAGAATTGGCGGGAACCTTTTCTTCTTGCATTTGACAAAATAATTTAAGGGCATCCTCTGCATAGCCATTTTGAGATAAACCCACCAGCATGGCAGTCCATGTAATTACATTCCTTTTCTCCATTCTTCCGAAAACAATAGTTGCTAGCTTTATGGCACCACATTTAGAATACATGTCAACAATTGAAGTGGACAAAACTATGTTCGACTCAATTCCTTTTCTTATAATACAAGCATGGAGGATTCTTCCATTTTCCATGTCAGATGTTTGAGAACATCCTCGAATAAGGCTCACCAAGGTCCCAGAATCAAACCCAGAACCACTTTGGATTAGTCTACGAAAGAGTGCAAAAGATTCAGGTATCAAACCATTTTGAACGTATCCTGAAATCATAGTATTCCACGAAATCAAACTTCTATTGAACATGCCATTGAAAACCAAAGCAGCATTGTCTGTGTCACCTAAATTACTATACATATCAACCAACGAAGTAAGCACAAATACGTCATTCCCCATGCCTAAAGCAATGAGAACACCATGAGCAGAGGTTCCTAGTTTTTTAAGTCCACTCTCTCCACAGGCTTTGAGTAAGCTCACCATTGTCACTGGACTCGGCCTTAACCCACCACCAATCATTGCAAGGAACAGTTTAATTGCCTCCTTGAAGAATCCCTCCTGCACATAACCACCAATGATAGAATTCCAGCATACAATATCCTTTTCCGGCATTCCGTCAAAGACTTTTCGCGCATCATCAAGATAGCCACACTTCACAAAAAAGTTAACAATCGAACTACCAACATAGGGATGCAAATGAAACCCCCTTCGAAACACTGTCATAACTATTTCCATACCAATTTCATGATCCAACAAGCTGGTGCATGCCTTGAGAGCAAACATGCACGTGTAACTATTGATTTCTAAATCACCAGATACCATCATTTTGAACAACTTGGGAACCTCCACGTGTTGCTGGTTCCTCAGGAACCCAGCCATCATGGCATTACAAACAGCTGTACCACGTAAAGAACATTGATCAAACACCTTGCGGGCAGGGCAAAGAAACCCCAAATCAGAATAGACCTTGATGAGTTTTGCGGCCAGATAGTTTTCAGTGGATATCCAGTTCTTAATAATTTGTGCGTGGATGGACTTGACATGGATAAAGGTGTTTGAGAATTGATGCAAGAGTGAGTAGAAAATTGAAAGAGGTTGGTTGAATGGGGCATAATGAAGAGAAACAAGTGTAGGGAATGGTGCAGAGTTGCAGATACACCTGCACCTGCAGTGGATCCTGGTCTTCGCAAATGTGTCTCTGAGGTGGAAGTATGATAAAGGCATCAACAACAACCAACCATAGATGAGGAAGGAAAATTTAGTTACGTGCTTCGTTAAACGACCTAGCTCCCTTCAATTCGGTTTCTTCTGCCGTGTAAATATCATATAACCGTTATTATTACATAGTTAAGAATTTAAATATTTGGCAAAAAGTACTTTTGAGTAAAAAACAAGAATATATCACGAATTTTTAATTTCTAATACTATGTATCATCAACATTTAAATCTAATCGATTTTCAAAAAAAAATAATAATTGCTTTCATGAAAACATGACAAACCCTGATGGATCAAATGAAAAATTATATTGGTATAATTTGATCAATATTTTAAATAGATAAAGAAAAAAAACTTAACATAACTGGATTTAGACAAAAAAAAATGATATTACTTGTTTCAAAAGGCTAGAATCAATTAGGTGGCAAAAGTTAATTAAAATAGGTTACAGTTAATACATAACATGTCTAAGTTTTTATATGATAAGTTTGCACATGATATGAAAAACCTGATAAAGTACTTTCTTTTTAAAAAAAATTAAGTTATATAAATGAAATTCATTTTAATTTTTTATATATTGATTTGATAGATAAATTCTAAAACCTGTTTGTGCTATAATAAAATAAATGCTACTTCCACCTTTAACAAAAAGTGGCCGCTTAATTTAGGTTGCTATTTTTTTTTTTCAGTGTGGCCCAGTTTATTTTATGAAATTTTTGGACTAATACATTGAAACATACTTATTTTATCAATTCTACAAACTATGATGATTTTTAACTTTTGTACTACATTATTTATTGAAAATTACTCTTCTAAGAAGTCAAATGAAATTGAACTTTTTGTAATGTAATAAAAATCAACTTGACTTTCAGAACCATTCAATGCTCATAAGTTTGAAATGTTTTCCAATGTTGGTTAAGTAATATACCCACAGCAGGAGTTTCTTGGTCAAAAGTCCAATTTCTTATTGCATGTCATACACCATTTTAAAAATGTTTTTTCACACCAATTGCACCGGTTGCCAATCGGCTTTTAGAGGTAATTTGGTCATTAAAAAAATTAACATTTTGTATTTGTAAAAAAAAAGAGAGATTGAAGAGTAAAATAGTAGATATAGCATGATATGAAGTCGCTCCATATGTTGAACAATGGTTTCAACCTGGCTTCGAATAACATTAATGGAATCAGGGTCGATGCAGATGCTTAAATCTTGCTTCTGGTTAATATTTTGTAGCTTGTGATCGGGAAAGAGTTTTACCTGGATCTTATAATAGGGGCCAAATGTTCTTATCTGGAAAAATCTTTGAGATAAGTTAGTGTTTTTGGGAAGTTGGGCTACTATTCAAGTCAACAGAAAGGAGATCAAACTCTAACAGAAATCAGGAGAGATCCATTTGCAAAATATCCTTCAATAACTGTATAAAGTGTTCAGTAATGATTAAAAGTTTCTTCATGTTATAAAGCACACCCAAGATAATAACAATATACAAAAAATATTATATTTATCGAACTCGGGTTGAACTGAAGTAAACTTTCATTTAAAATGTTATCGGGTCTGGATTATATATATATATATATCATAAATATCAAATATGCAGTGTAACATTTCAATTTTAGTGGCTTAAAAAAAATTAGGATATTTCATTATAGTATTTAAAACTGATGATCCATTTATATAAAATATATTAATACAGTCTTATAAAAGATATGATTATCAAAATATATCATTTATACAAACCGAGTAAAATCAACCAAACTTTATACACACGTTAACCACTTATTACAGCTCCCAGAAACCTTTTACTAACCTAACTTATGGTTCCTCATCCTTCAGAGGGACCCCTAAATCTGCAACCTCATCTGCTACCACCAAAAAATGATCATCGCAAAAGAAAGAAGAACAACACAAGACACAAAATACAAGGGTAAGCTAGTTTATAAAAGAAATAATCATATAACAATTAAACTTATTACATCATAAAATAGCATATTTCAAACATTCATAAAAAGAAATATCAAACATATAATTACAGACTCTCTAGACTCAATTATTTGGATTGATGCATTGACTTAGACATAAAAGTTGTTCACCTGTCATAAAAGTGGATTGCGGCAAAAGCCCTCACTCCACTTGGCCTAACCAACATAAATTAATTTCCACTGGACAGGGTAAGTTACTTGTGGCATCACTAGATTAGTGGTTCCACCCCCCTAATATTGCCATAAGAACCTCCTTCAACTCTCACCACCTAGGCCACGACACTCTATATGAGTTTGTAAACCTAGTAGAGTATAGGATAACTTTTGACTAACATATATCCCTAGCCAATGCATAACAACTTACTAGTGAGGACTACACTTCTTCTTTAGAAGCTTAACCCTTATGCAACAAACAATTCAAATCAATTTTTCTCATTTCATTCCACTTATTCTCTTTTATACTTATAACCTCATCACTTCTCCATAAAGCATAATCTCACACCGAGTTCCTCATACCAAACAGTCATACACAGCTCATTCATCATATTCACATATCATATTTCATAATTGCATGTAATAAGCACTATGTAACATCAATGTTCAAGAACAACTAGTAAAACTTTATAAACAAAAATAAAAACACAAATGTCACACATGACAAATGGGAGTCGAGAGTTCATGTTAAAGTTGAAGAAAACAAACAGAAGGTTTCGCAAGTAACTTGTGGATTTGGTAACAGGATGCAGATTTCATACCAGCGTGTTCCACAAGTAACCAGTGGATATTTCCACAACCTATGGATTTAACTACAAGAAGCATAATTCAAACAACGAATTCCATAGGTAACCACTGGATATTTCCATAACTTGTGGGTTCAGCTACGACAAGCATAATTCTAACAACGAATTTCACAGGTAACCAATGGATATTTTCACAACTTGTGGATTCAACTTTGAGAAGCATAATTTAAACCATACAGCAAAAACAACCATACTCATCACATATCAAATTCATCAACATGCATTCATTAATTTAGAAAAACACTACAAAGTAAACCAATACTAGCTTCTCTTACCTGACAAAGCAGATCAACCAGCTCAAATAGCTCAACAGACCCAAGGAACACCAAAACACCTTTAACTCCACATGATGCTCTATCTATACCTAGGAACAACACAAGAACGATCATGACCAACCATTATGATCACTAACCGACAAAGACTCATATTGATGATTAAAATGTCACATGCAATCAAAGCAGGGTGTAACATCCCTAGGGAATATTACTAATTAAATAAATAAAATATAAAATGAAATTTAGTCGACGAGATATTATTATTCCCAAACGCGGGAAAAATTCAAAATGTTTAACAACACGCCAAAAATTTATACAATAGTAGTATTGAAAGCATTAAAATTTCTAAAATCCTTAATCATAAAATAAAACATGATAAAAAATCCCTAGCTCTAATCCCAGCTAGCCCTCACTCCGTCGCCTGAGCATCCTCAACATCACCTGTATCATCATCTACTCCCGTGCAACGAATCACACGATCATCGCCATACGCAAACAGAAAGGGTGAACTGATAAAAATAGAAATAACATATATAATCACAGAATATAATAAGATACTCATCTTATTTAACCTAATTAGTTCTTGGCCAAGACCTTAACTCCAAGGCTTTTCAGCCTTCAAATCACACAAAATGGTTAGCCTTGGACTCAAGAATGTGATGCTCACACGAACATGCCCGCTCGTGATCCTGCCTCTACAAACGTCCCCGCTCGTAGTCCTGCTCTACGGACCTACCCGCCCGTAGTCCAACACATGTGATCCATCAGCCACGTACCTCCCCGCACGCAGCACCTCTCAAGCGTGAGCACGAAACATACGAACCTACCTCGCTCGTATCCCCACGCGAGAGTAACTGGATATGAACCTCCCCGCTCATATCATCACATGTTAACCCCCATCCATGAACCTACCCGCTCATGGCACAACATCTCCCGACCCAGGTATAGCATCACTGCTTAAAAGCAACGCACACAAGTCATAATCTGCAGCACTATCGCCTGGCGCAGCCCCAAGCGTTGCCAGGCAAAACCCGTGCAGACCGCCTAGCGGTTCAAGCCACGCCGCCAGGCGCCAGGTCCATGAACAGAACACCTACCTCTTCGCTACCACCTGGCGGATCCTACCCTACCGCCAGGCGCCAATCATTGTAGACCCCTTCCTGGAGCTCCTATCGCCTGGCACGCACGCTCCAGCCGCCAGGCGTTGTATCAGCAGCGTACCAATTGTTGTTTTCGCACCTCAACCAGATTATCTCACACTCTCTTAACTCCTCCAAGGTAGCAAGGCACTCTCATTCATCCAAGTCTCATTCTTGATTCCTTGGCACCCCACAGGCGATCCCATTACCTATAATTCTCATTCCCAATCTCATAACAATACCTAGGATTTACCAATTTCTTCCCTCATTATCCAATGACTCAACCTAACTCCAAATTAGACCACACAGTACAGTTCCTTATAGCACACATTACCTACCTTAATCACATTACAATAGTAATACACCGTCTACTCATTTAACTTTCAATCCATATTACACAATTCATAGCTAATACCTTAACTCACTAAGGCACACTATCTCGTGACCTAATTGTACATCCCCAAGTAAACCTATACTTCCCAAACCTGAAACTTTGAATTAGAATCATCATTCTCCCTTTCTTTAATTAACTTTCCTACAATTACACCATAATATACTCATACTTCCAAACCTCTTTCAATTCACATAATTTAGTACTATAATTATATTTTTCCTTACAATTTCATTAATAAATTTCTAGTACCACTCACTCACATAGGTTCCTCTCTCCATTTTCCACTACTCAAACTCGCAACCCAATGACTGCACCTCGCCATCGCCTGGCGACAAGCATAGTGCCGCCAAGCGATACACCAGTATTCAGCCTAAACCTAGGTTTCTCCATCCCTGCGAGTGATTTCAGCCTCCTTCAATATACGACCCTGTTGTCAATCGAACCAAACTGTAGCAATTTACCTAAAATAGGCTGGACTTCTCCTCTCAATGTAATTCTTAAATTTTACTCAACCCTTGCTCTCTGGAATCCACCCCAATTCACTCCCTTCTCACATTAGAGCATATGATCACAGATTCTCATACATGAGTATGTCCCCAAACTGTACTATACACACAATTCTAATTAATTTCCTATCAACAATGCCCCCAATAGGGTTTACACAAATCAATTACAGAAACCACCTTGATTTTCGTTCAAACAGCATCAGAACAAACCAAATCGACGTGAGCACTGTCTCGCCGCCTGGCAACAAACAAAAACAAAAACAATGCACATATTGATGAGCCGTCAGGCGGTTTCTGGGCAGAAACCCAGAATCGCGAAAACAACACAATGAGGGAATGGGTTCATGCAATAAGGTTTATTCAATGAAACAGTACATCATAAAGGATTTAAAACATGCGAAAGTAGCTCCCCTTACCTGGATTCCTTGCTCCAAATTCGAATTCTTGATATGTCTCTAACTCAAAAGCTCTCTTAGCCTTCTCTTGCACTTAACAATATTTTCCACTCTCAATTCTCTCAGCACTCATCACGAAACATTTATGGAAACCATTGCTTGAATTTCACGCACAATGCAGTACCATTTCCCTTCCAATTCTCTTCTCTCTCACAATTACTACCCTAATTAAATGAGATTAACTCTAAAAACGAAAATACCATTAAGTTTTTGGTTTAATGGTTAATCAAATATCATTATGGTTTTGTCTCTAGCCTCTCAAGCTATCTCCCTTGGCAGCTAGGGTTTTCTATCTTTTTGTCTCCATGCCAAAAATAAAATTAGGCAAAAAAATAAAGTTTAGTTCTTATTCTTAGATTAAAATAACACACAATTGGCATACATAGGACTTAAACCCAAGTCCTCTCACACAATCAAGTACTCTCAACCATTTGAACTAGTACTTTTCCACATCATAGCATTCCGCATTAAATGTCTTAAAGGCTCCTATTACCCGCATTTATTAAATAATTATTTAATTAACTATTTAATTTTCTCGGGTCTTACACAGGGTCACATGCAAGCCAGAACAGAAAAGACCCACAAGAAAATAAGTAGAAATTCAACATACACAGTTGAAGAAACTAATCAAATAGAAAGGAAGAGCTTGCCAAGAGGATCACCATAGCAGTCTTCGATCTTCCAACAGATGAACAGAAGATGAGAACTTCTAGAGAAAAGTCAAAGAACTCTAGAAAAGTGATTTCTAGAAAAATTGCGTTAAAATAATGAAACTCGTTTATAATAAAACTATTTATACTAAAACCTTTCAATATTAAAATAATTGAGTCTTACTACTTTTAAACATATATCAATTCTAAAACGCTATTTTCTAAGATTTAACCTAATAAGAAAGTTCAACCATAGGATGCTAAGAAATGTTATTGTAAATGTAGATGTTTCTTAAAATAATTAGATTTAAATGCTTCAAGTTTTGTTTTTTATCATTTTTCTGAGAATTTTACTTTTGGATTTTAGGGGACGGTTGTTTTAATTAAAGCTATGTAATTATTCTTAACTTTTTAACATTTCTAATAATTGAAAAAGTGCTTAAAAATACTAAAAAGAGTTAAAGCAAAGGTCAATAAGTGAAAATCATTTTTACCAAACATCAAGAAGTTAGATTAGTTTAAAGTAAAGTCTCGGAATACTAGTAGCTCGTGTGGAAAAAGAAAGAACAAAGGTCAATGAAAGTGAAACATGTGGTATGATTAGCGGATCATCGATTTCTGAAGTAGCTAATATAAAAGATATGAAAAGAACCTTTTACGAAGAAGGTGAAAACAAGAAGCAGATTAAAAGGACTGGGACACCATAGAAGAGGGAAGGGATCCGATCTTGCAGCTTAACCACTTGTCGGCATAATCCAAGACAAAATGCCAATGAAATAGTGTAACAATTTTTTATTCATCAATAACTCCAATAATACATCTTATAAATCTAAAACGAATTTAAGTATAGCTTTTTTAGTTCTTATAATAAAAAGGTAAATTAAGTTATCACTTTTACAATTTCTGTTTTTTAATTTTTGCATGTATTTTTCTCAAAAGTAAAGTAATATTATTTAAAACATAGTTAGATGTCAAAATAGGAAATTAAATTGACTGATCCTTATTCAATTTTAGGGAGTAATTTTACAATTGATTTGAATACGCGTGGAGGTGTCTGCATATCTTGGGTGATTGGCTATTTTGTGGACTTTTCCTGATAAACTGGATCCAGTTGCTTCCTTGCTGTTTGATTCAAAGATGACTTCTACTTGAAGTAAATGAGGCAGATGTTCTAGGCCAGATCTCTCACATTGACCTCACACTGAATCTAGTGTG
>Ga0209389_1005789_pt1 | contig 10603 bp, 4 predicted proteins | sample CowpearedBW_FD_187526 | JGI IMG/M metagenome (GOLD analysis project Ga0209389, IMG submission 187526) | Root nodule microbial communities of legume samples collected from California, USA - Cow pea red BW (SPAdes) (version 2) | ecosystem: Host-associated > Plants > Roots > Nodule | place: USA... | reverse complement strand
TTTTTCAGAATACACTAACCCATTTTTGGAAGACACTCACCCACTCCTATTTCAGAAAAAAAAGAAAAATCCGAAAACTTTGATAAGGTGCAGAAAGAAAATCGATAAGGTGCAGGAAGAAGCTGCCAAAGACTTAAACATGCTTAGAGAGAAAATGTGAACAAAAATTCATTCGGAAAAACATTTTTTTAGAACATATTTTATGTAGGAATGTTTTCAAAAATTCATTCTAAAAATATTATATGTATTTTAAAAAGTTGGTTCTGGCAATTTTTTGTTGAAATGTCTATTTTAAAATGTATTTGATGTGTTCTAGAAATTCTGTTTTGAAAATTTTATTTTGGAAAATTTATTCTATTTTTTTAAACATGTAATTGGAAAGATACTTTTACATAGAATAAAATAGTTATTTTGAAAATTTGGGTGGTGTGGAAGAAATTGTGAGGTACAGGAAGTGAAGGCCAGTGAAAATTCTGAGTGCCGTGAACGATTTGTGGGTGTAAACAGTAAAAATCATTGGGGAGATTTTTTTATTTGAATTTATCTGAGAAAAAAAGAAGTCGCACCAGAGAAAGTAGATTTTGAGTTGGGAATATCAACGAAACAACCTCGTTGGTCCCTTTTCACCAAACCACAACAACGTGGAAATCTCCTTTGGTTTGCTGTCACTCTTACCCAATTCCCAACTTTTTTCTTCCTCCTCCGCTTCTTCTACTTCTCATCCTTTCTCATTCTTCAACGCAATTCAATCTCTCTCTTTCACTGGGTATGTGTGATTCCTCTTCTTTTCTCTATTTCGCAGTTACCCTTTTTCTTTTTCCATTTCAATTTTCCTTCTTTCCCCCTTGCATGCGATCGGCAAAAAATAGGATGAAAAGGGATTATGGTTTCTGTACTTGATTTTTTGTCTTTGTTTTCGTGGAGATTGATTGGAATAATTTGTTGGAGGGTTGGTGTTGGATTTGGCTTTTATTTTTGCTTTGCCTCATTTTTCTCTCTGGAATTTTCCGCCAATCCCACTGTTAACATTCCTAGTTCTGATATTTTTTTTTTTTGTCTGGCGTTTCTTTTGCAATTTCCATTCAGTTTATGTCAGCTTGTGGGTATTTTATGAGTTAGAAAACTGAAAACCATCTATATGGGATGATAAAAGTTTGAGTAAATTAAATTTTCATATTTTTAGTTCATGAAATTGGCATAACTGGTTGATTTGGTTATTGGAATGGAAAAAAAAAGAAGCTAATTTAGTCCTTGAATTTAACTATTAAATTTGTTTGTTCATGAGATTAAGAAAATATTTGGTAATTATAAACCGATTTGATCACTGACTGCCTCTGAGAGACACAAAATAAGAATTTTATAATATAAATCCTTTGTGTTAACCTACTGAGTGCTTATAATTAAACCAAGAATAGATGACCTTTGTGGTCATATACAAAAGTCTCTTCTTCGTGTCTGTTTGATTATGTCGTGTGCTTACATGCACAGGTATTCGGATGCATGTGTATACCGTATGTGTATCGGATACATATGTATACGTCGGTACACTTATCTTGAAAATAATAAGATAGTATAAGTGATATGTGCATCATTGGTACATATGTGACTAGTAATACGCATGCATGTACATGCTAATTTATTCTTGCTTGTATATAGAACAGCATAATTCATTCATTTATTTAAAAATTGTCCTCAAGGTTTAGATTGATTTTACAACAACTAGCAATAGCTACATGTAATTTTTTGGCTTACTCTTCATTCAGTTTATAATGTATTTATAGCATGAATTCTTTTTGTTAACCAGCTGAATCCTTGTAACTAAACTACAAATAGATTATAGATGAATTTGTGTCATATTTGAAAGGTTTGTCTTCCTATCTGTCTGTGCGTATCCTGTGACCATTAATGCATGCATATATGAGAAATACTATACAGTACAAACTTTTCGCATATGAATTTTGATGAAAATGAAGCTAACTAGTCAGGATTCAGGAACATACTTTTTACTTAACATTTGGAGAGACGAAACATGGCTACACAAAAGAAGCAATTACATTTCATTTCATGGGTGGTATGAACTTGTATTTGTACTGTGGAGCATTTCATACAAATATGCATGTATATATTAATTCGCACATATATGTATATGAAAGCATAGTTTATTAACTTTAAACTTTCTAGGGCACTCAAGACTTAGATTGATTTTGCAACAATTAGTAATTGCTATATGTAATTTTGCTGCTTAGTGTCTCCATTTTTGTTTGACTGGGTTATGAATTTTAAATAGCTGGTTGGAGGATTTTTTATGGCTTTATCGTATTCTGCAATTATTAGTGGACAAGTGATTAACCATTTTAGTGTGGACACATGGTCTACTTTCTTTTGTCAGAGAATTGAGTGTTTTTAGATTTTAAATTTGGTTTCACTGCAATGCAAAAAACTTTTCTTCACCAACATTGCAGTAATTTAGGTTTCTTTTTTCATTTGCAGTAAAAGCTTTTTAATAGATTTCTGATAGGTCCATGATAAAGTGTATAGTATTAGTATAGTTGGCTAAAAGGGAGTGCGATAAAAAGCTGATGATGGACAGCACGTGTGAAGTTAGTGAGACAGTGCATATCATATTATGTTTATATGAACAAAGGCTCGAATATTTAATTGTAATTATTCATCCGGTATAAATCGCAGTGTTGTGTAGTTAGACAGACAGTCCAGTATCTCATGCCTGTTTTCTCTCTTTCAATTGTTGTTTCTTGTGTGTTCTTCTATGTTGAGAGAAAATTTCTTATATTATAAGGAGCTTGACATCGCTGTCTTGTATAGTCATGTATTGTGTACACTGGAGTAAAACTAAGTTCTTGTTTTTAGGCTTTTGGTTATTTGTTTTTGTCAATCTTGTAGAGAAGTGTGCTTATTCTATTCAAACTCCTTGCAGCCATAAGAAGCATCATACCTGCTCAATCAGTTCCTTCTGTGTTACTTTCTTCTACTCTCTCCAGCCTTTTCAAAACGAAGCTCCTTCCATCACTCTCAGGTTTTTCTGCAAAGTGTTGTTGCTGCTTCTGCAAAAATCATCCAAATATTGCTGGTAACAAGTCCTCCATGAACTTGTTGAGCAGACTCGTCGGGTTGGGTAGCCCAAGGGCAGCAGAAAACATTAACTCAGCAGCTGCTCAAGGACCAGATGATGACATACCCGAACCAGGTCAACAGTTTGCCCAGTTTGGTGCTGGCTGCTTTTGGGGTGTTGAGCTGGCCTTCCAGAGAGCAGCGGGGGTGACCAAGACAGAAGTTGGTTATAGCCAAGGGCTACTGCATAATCCAAGCTATGAGGATGTGTGTACAGGGACCACACACCACTCGGAGGTTGTCAGGGTCCAATATGACCCCAATGAATGTAGCTATGAGAGTTTGCTTGGTTTGTTCTGGGCTAGACATGATCCTACTGCACTGAATCGGCAGGTAAATTTTTATCTTTTAGTTGTGTTATAAACGTAGTCTTCCTTAATTGAATGTATTGGTCTGGTTTGTTGTAAGTACCATGTCTACAAGTCAGGTTTACGGGTTAAGTTTATAAAGTTTCCACAAGTCTATGTAGACTTTCGAGTGATAACCTTGGTTTCAAGTTTGATGTCTACACTTTCCTGATCTGAATTACAAGTCTGGGCTTGTGGATTATTTATGTAAAGTTTCTTTAGAATTATTCACCAACTCTACTTGAAATAGTTCATCGTTTTGCATCATGATAAATTGTCTTGGGTGATGCTAATAATTTCTGTTTCCTAATTGATGCACTTATGTTTGAACATCCTGTGTTGTCTTGTTTTGTGATTTCTGTTTCCAATATGTTATCTGATGTGGCTGAAGTGCTAAGTAACAGTTTGTTCTTCCTCTGTGACAGGGTAATGATGTGGGAACACAATACAGGTCTGGAATATACTTTTACACACCTGAACAAGAGAAGGCAGCCACAGAGTCCTTGGAACAGCAACAGAAGAAGCTGAACAGGAAGATTGTTACTGAGATTCTTCCTGCCAAGAAGTTCTACAGGGCAGAAGAATACCATCAACAGTACCTCGAGAAAGGTGGCAGATTTGGCTCCAAGCAATCTGCTTCAAAGGGATGCAACGATCCAATTCGATGCTATGGTTAGATTATTCATATGGGAATTGCATCAAAGGTTCTAAATGACATTTAGATGTTTAAACCATGGTTTTGTTGTAAAGTATTTTATCCATAAAGCTAAGTCACACTCTACCTACTCTCTGTATTGTATTTATATAAGGTGAAGATCACTATAGAACTAGAATCACTTTTTAGAGTTGTGTAGTAGTTTATATGTATAGTTTTCTGATAAACTGGTTTCATAAAATGCCTTTAATTAGTGTCACTTCTTGGCTTAAAATGTTATTTGTTTTGGGGTTTTCACCCTAGATTCATGTGGATAATTACTCAAACAATATTTATATGAACTGGAGGAGTAATAAACTAATCATGGTTTGCTATATTGAATTCAAGATTTTTGTGAATAGGATTTAAGAGGGGTTAGTTATACTAATAATAGATTTTAGATTTTGTTTCCAAGATAATGTATATAACCTTTTAAGTAAAGAGTTTTTTAGGGTCATAGGCGTTCTTAATCTATGGTATGATATGCACTTTTGAATTCATGAAATATAGTTTAATGATTAACACTTTGTTCTATTATTTCTAACTTCACAACTTTATAAGCATGCTTTTGTTCTCAGTACATTCGTCAACGTTTCTAACTTGTTTTCTAAATGCATACACAATTTATTTATCTTCATGTTTTCTTGGAGCCTTGCTATTAAGCTTTTTCAGCAAACTGTAGCAAACAAAAAGCATTTATTTTCATGAAATTCATCAAACATGGTTGTGTTGTTTCGGAAGTAGAAAATGATGTTAGAAAATTCTACATAAAAATTTGTAAAATTGCTAGAAGATTAGTCACAAACTCTGTTAGTTCACTTATTTCTGAACTATTCCTTGTTTTGATTCTTCGTGAGAATGAGATTCTTGTACACTGACTGTCAATGACAAAACTGCCATATGAAAAAAAAGTTCTAGTGTCAAATCATTAAACACATAAAAGTATTGCAGAGGAAAACAAATGCAAAGTGAAAAAAATAAGATAAGACTTAGAAAGAGAGATTCCAAGTGAGAGTAGGATAGTTGAATGCAAGAATTTATTTATTTTTTAAATAGGATGAGTCATATGAGTGAAAAAAGGAATCTAAAGTTTGAAAATATTGGCCAACTCATAATTTTAGTGTTTTAAAATAACTTTCTATTAAAATTGTTATATTGAGTACATAAAATGTATTTTTATTTCATATAAATATTGTTATGTGATTTTTGTTGAGATGATGTGACTATTTTTATGTTATCTTGTCTTTAACATAATCGTTTTTTTCTCTTTTTTTTTTTTTTTTTTTTTAATTTATCAGTCAACTTGTTTATTTATTTTTTTCAAAAGTAAGTTGATCGACAAGATAAAAGATGTTAAAAGAGAAAGTACACAAATTGATCGATGAGTTGGAGAGAAGACAGAAATAATGACTATGTGGTAAATCAAATGGATAGAATTTTTAATAAAAATTTATTTAAAAAGATTTAAATCTATAAACTACTTATAATTTAATTAAACCTAAAAAATTCTTTTAATTGTAATTTTGTAGTTGTGGGCTCTAAAGTTAAGTAGAAATATTACAATTTTATGAAAAAAATAGTTTATGAGAATAATGATGTAAATTTTCTAGAATAACTCACTATTTAAACTCATATAAACTAGTAAAAGATATATTAGAAGTGTAGGTGTAATTTTAAGTTTCATATTGTGTAGAAAGGAAAAAAAATAATAAAATCTAATACCATAGAAGAAATAAAATCATAAATATACTGCTTTAAAAATTCATGTTAGAAATATTGTTTGAAAATCAATTATCTCTTGAAAAAATCTACTAAAATATTATGGTACAGGCTACTCCCATACTTTTTTGTTTTTTCAAATGTCATCCGGAAAATATAAAATTATTTTTCCTTGAATATAAAGTGATTTGTTTGTTATACCACTAATTGATTTTGTAATCTACAATAAAAGTATTTACCATTCCATATTTTTTCATTCAAAATATTAAGTTTGATTCTACTTAATTATTTTACGTGAATCTCATTATTCAAAAAATATGTACATAAAATAAAAGTAAAGATATGATTAAATTAAAATACATATAATAATACTCTCAAATAACTCTTAACCTCTATGAATGACCTTTTTTCTACGTTAAATTTCTAACCCAAATTTTAAAACAATCAATCAGGACTTATTGTTGGTATATATCTTTTAAAATACTTATTATAAAAATAAATAGAATTTTTTTTCTGCCACAAATTGCTATCCCAACAAATAGGGTATACTTTGCTTTTGTTAATTACTCTTAAACAAAAGCTATATTATTACCTATCGTTTCAACATGTATTTGTTTAGTAGATGATACCATTTTTTTTATGATGTATAATATTATAACTGGTTGGAAGATTATATTATAAAGATTTAAAAGATGGGTTTAAGGAAATGAAAAAAAGATGAATTTGAAAAGAAAGAGAGTGAAAAATGTAATAGTTTGAATTAAGAGATAAAAGATACAAAGTAAAGAACAATAAAAGAAAATTTTATGAAACTTTTAATTAATGAGATCGTAAGATTATAATTTTACTCTGAGTAAATTTGACATGCACACAAACATTCATGTCAAAGTAATAAATAGGATAATTTTAGTATAATAGACCCACACATTATTATAATGTCACGTGGAATGACATCGTCACGTGTTAACGTCACATGACAATGATAATGTCAAGTGTTATTGTCTAGTACTTAACTGAATTTTCATATTTAATTTTTTATTCAATTGAGTTCCAAATTTTTCTTTTAAATTAAATAATGTTGTTCATATTCAAAATATAATTGAATTCAATTTATTTACGGATAGAAATAAATAAATTACGAAACTTGTTTTACTATTCAAAATATTATTTAATTTATAAAATTGATTTAAGTAGGCAAATTAAGTTAAAAGATATAAAATATGTTAATAATTTAATTTAAATTTAATGTGAAAATTGATTTTCTTTTAGAGAAATCAAATTTATAAATAAGCTAACAAAAGAAAATATCCTTTTTAATTATTTCAAATATTAAACTTTAAAAATTACACTAAAAAAAAAATCCGTCTACACAATAGTAAATTAACATAAAAGCAAAGCTAGCCCATAGAAATTAGTATCTAAGTACATGTTTTGATAAGAAAGTTGCACACAAATGGAGAATAATATTTTTAGTATAGTCTCTTGTTCTTTAAATTAAGAAAGCAATGAGTATGAAAATATTGTTGTCCTTTTAAGTATTTTAATGATAAAATTAAATCAGAAACAATAAATATTCTGTCATGTTCTTGTTATCTACTGATTCTGCACATGCTGCCCCCACCAAATGTTTCTGCCATTTCCAAACTGTAATGCAAAAAAGCCATCACAATTTTTGGCCTCATCCAATTTCTTTTCCAATGGTATACACAAAGTTAATTAATTAATTAATTAATTAATTAAAAAATTATGGATGAAAAAAAGGAACAAGTGGGTGCTGCAATAAGGGTTAGAAAAAGACTTTTGAACAAATTGTAGTTGCCATTAACACAAAAAAAAGAAAATGATGTGCTAACCTTGTTTTAGAAAGAAGCATTAAAAAAAGTTTGTTGGTTGAATTAAAATAAAGTGTGAGCAACATGTGATCTACAGTGTTACGATGAATCTTTCACAATCCAATGCACCCTTCTTCCACCAACATTTATTACTTCAAATATATTATCTCAAGCCAAAAGCTCAATCTGTCATAGTGTTTTTTTTTTTCTAAATTAATGAGTTTTAATTACCTTTTCTTTATTGAAATCAAATTTAAAGATTCATTGAAAACAACTTTATAATAACATATTTTTTTGTAAGATACATTAAATTTTGGGGAGTATATTACCATCCAAAATCATTCATCAACAAAATGTTCACAACGATCACAAAATTTGAATGCATATCTTATTATTAAGACATGAGTTTAATATAGAGACTTGGATTTGGACGGATGATGAGGGTGTTTTCTCGGTTAAGTCGGCTTATAATATTTTATAGAGAAATATAAATGGGGAAGAGGGTAACAATTTTAACAGGTTATGGACCGTTAAGGTTATTTTTAAGACATAATTATTAAGATGGAGAATATTCTTGGATAAGTTTCCAACAAAGATTAAATTACTCGCAAGAGGGATACAATTGCAAAACATCTTATGTGACTTTTGTTCATCCTTTGAGGAGAGTGTAGGATACTTGTTCTTTTCATTGAGAGTAACTCAAAAAGTGTGGAACATGTGTGATAGATGGTTGAGAATAAGTTCAATGCGTCACAATCAAGTTAGAACAAACTTTTTGCATTTTCACCTCAATGCTCTTAATAGTAAGAAAAATACAATTTAGAGAGGTATGTGACTAGCAATAATTGGGAAAGTTTGGAAACATAGGAATTTAGTAATCTTTAAACAAGGGAAGGTAGACCCAGAGGAAATTTTTGGTCTCGCTCAATTTACAACATGGTTTTGAATGAAACGTAAAATTCCTTTTGTCAACTTTTCTTATAGTGATTGGAATTTTTGTCTTGTTTTGTGCTTAAAATCTTTGTGAACTAGGAACTTTGTTTGTTTCAAGTGTTAAGGTGGTCAGGTTATGCTTTAGATATACAATGGGCAGTGTGAAATGTGAAAACTACAGGTTGGAACCCTTAAATGTATTAAGAGGAATCAAGGATGTGGTAATGATCTCTGGATGTGTTGAACTCATTTATTCATTTATAATATAACTCTGTCATCTTTGTACTTTAGAGATGTATGTGATTATGTTATGTATTTAGGGTGAGTAATGAATTGAAATTCCTTGGATGGTTGTAATGTTAGCCTTTGCACTTATTATACTGTATCCAGGTTGGACAAGGATTTGGTCATTGCATTCTTTTTTATTGAAGCTCATGATGTTAGCTTTTTTACATCTCTTGTATATAATGTTACTTTTTGTATATAATGTTACTTTTTTGTAAAAGGGTTATAGCATCCTACAAGTATTCTACTATATTAATTAATTAATTGTTTGAGTCAAATATAAATCAATTTATTACATTAAAGTAAAATTATTTTTTTTTCTCTTTTACAAAGAGAAATATTCTGAGATATTGAATTTTATAATAATTTTTTTTCTCTATTTTCTTTTACGTAACCACTTTTTTTTAGTTCTTCCTCTATTTTGATTATGACTCCAACTTTTATTTCTTTCACATCTATTGACTTCGTATTCATTTTGTGAGTATTAAATAAAGAACTTATAATATATCATACTTTTACTAACTTGAAATTGATTATGATTTTTTTTTTTCATGTTGAGACCCATTTTAATGTAATATATGTTATTGCATTGAATTAACTCAAATCTTAACTTTTTAGAATTTGATGATAATCAAGGTATTTAACTGTTAGTATGTGATAAGACATAATTAATATGAATACGTTAGAGACTTATATTTATTTTTAAAATATTTATGTTTTAAACATAACTTTTAGTAATATAAATAAGAAAAATAAGGAATTTGAATGATATATAAGGAAAAGAAGTCACACATTAAAAGTTTTGGATCCAAGTTAATGTCATTCTCAATTCATATGTGAGATAGGATAAATATTCATAATCTATTATTAAAATAAAATTCCTAACATAAACATCAGACTATATTTATAATAACATATGGTTTTGGTAATTGATTATGTGAAGACAAATATATTCTATTATGATAAAATCTTAACATTTAGGATTATCAGCGAATGTTAAGATAATTAAAAGACGTTTTAAATATGTTTTATGATAATATTTTAATTATTTATATCATTTGATATATTTTCAGTTTGATATTAGTTAAAAAATATGTCTGAAACATTAAAAAATTTAATAAAATTAAATCTACACATTTTAAAAATTTAGACTAAATGAGTTAAAGTTTCAAAAATAGATTAATTCTAGTTTTAACTAAAAATTAAAAAGTTAAGAAACCAAAACACTAATTCACACGCTTGATAAGAAAATAATTAAGAATTTAAATATGACTTGAAAGTCTTACATAAAATATACACAGATAAAAAAAAAAGTTAAATCGCATACAATAAAAAATATTTACAAACATTAACTCTTAAAATTCTAAATTAAAAATTTATCATCGTTTTTCTATACGAGTGAGTCATACCACAAATATAATACAAATAATAAAGTACTCTCTTCATCCCCTTGAGAATAAAAAATATTCCCTAAACATGTATCATACTTTAAATATCAAATTTCAAATACCAAATCAAATTCTCCATAGAACTTCCATAATTAGAATTTATAGACAAAAATAAAAGTACCACACGCTCCTCACTCGAAAGAAAAAGAAAAAAAAATGATGACACAAACTTATGAAGTGTGATGATGGTGACCCACACACAAAGTGTGGACCAAG
>Ga0209389_1005788_pt1 | contig 10604 bp, 9 predicted proteins | sample CowpearedBW_FD_187526 | JGI IMG/M metagenome (GOLD analysis project Ga0209389, IMG submission 187526) | Root nodule microbial communities of legume samples collected from California, USA - Cow pea red BW (SPAdes) (version 2) | ecosystem: Host-associated > Plants > Roots > Nodule | place: USA... | reverse complement strand
AGATCCCCCCCTTTGAGTGGCGTGCTTCTTCCATGCTTCATCTTCTGTGCTTTCCATTTTTAATGTTTCTTCTTTCATTTTGGTTCTTTAAGTGTTGTTAATGCCGTGTGAGTTTAAGTTTGAATCCAACTCTCTTCTTCCTTTCATGAGCTTGAGAAATGAACCTTCACATCTAGATAGCTTGCTATCTTAATGTCCAGTGAGAATTTTCAAAAAGCTTTCTTAAATAACTTCACCATATTCATAACGCTAAAAGAAAACAAGATAATCCTTCATCAAACGACCTTTTATGGAGATTATCCTTAATCTGCTTGGTGCATTTGTATCAACCCCAGATATGGCGATGAAGTTCCCATTTGTATTTTGGGCTATCATCATAGTCCATGTGGATAAAAAGACAACCTAAGAATTCGACATTGCGAGTCTCTAGTTACCATTCCCTCAATTCACCACTAATAATGATGAAAAATGTAATATGATCAGCTTGGTCACGAAGGTTGAAGATCTAGATCCTAGGGTAGGCACTTACCCTAGGGTCGAGCCTGTTGGAGATAATAAGGTTTTTGTTTTGTAGAAATGGCGAGGTGTGAAGATGGGAGTTTCTTTGGAAGGAGACGATGGGAAGGTAGTCGACCATATTCTTACTGAGAATAAAGAGTTGTTCGCTTGGACCTCGATAGATATACCAGAGTTGGCTCTAGAATAATTTTTCATAAGCATTTTGTCTTCAAAGATGCTAGGCTAGTATCACAATGGCAAAGGTCAAAGTTGACAAGTTGTCGCAAGCAAGATTAGTGTGAGAAGCACACTTATAATGTGGCTAGCTAATGTGATGCTAGTTAAGAAGGCCAATGGGAAATGACATATGTGTTCCAGCGACACAGGTCTTAATAAGGCTTGACCAAAGGATGCAAATCCCTTCCCTAGCATAGACTGACTATTCGATGGGTTGTATGACATAAAATGTTGAGTTTCCTAGATGCCTACTCATGATATAACTAGATCCCTATTGTAGAGAGAGACAAACTCAAGACAATTTTCATCACTAAGGATGAAAATTATTGTTATGAGGTCATCCTTTTGGATTGAAGAATGTAGGGGCAACATATCAACGACTTATGGATAGAGTGTTCCATAATCTAATCGGTCGGAGTGTAGAGATATATGTTAATGACTTGGTCAACGTTTCTTCGGCCCTAAAGGCTTATAATTTGCACCTCAACCTAGAGAAATATTCATCTTCAGGGGTAAAGGCAAACTTAAAGAATTGTCCAATAATCATTGATATGCGAAGCTTGAAAGATGTTAAGGAAGTGCAATGCTTGATATGGAGGTTAACGACCGTAACTCGTTTTATGTGCGAGGTTTGAAAAAAAAATGAAACCAATGATTAAGTGTTGAAGAAGTCGACTAGGTTCCTCTCGAACACAGCTTGCTAGAGTTATTGCAACGAAATTAAGGCAATACTAACATCTCCTATATTACGAAGGTCAAATACATTTAATTCATTGTTGGTTTACATCATTGCAATTGAAGATTCCATCATTGTTGTCATTATCCAAGAAAATGACAAGGAATAACACCCTGTATATTTCATTAGTAAAACCTTGCAAAATGTTGAAACCCACTATCAGATGGCGGGAAAGGTAGCATTGTCTCTCGTCAAACTAGTGAGGAGGTTGAGACGTTATTTTCAAAGTCATAGGATAATAGTGAGAACAGACTACCTAATTCAAAAGATCTTGCATAAGTTAGATTTAGTACGAAAAATGGTCTCATGGGTTGTGGAGTTATTAGAATTCCATATCTGATATGAGCATAAAGGACCTATAAAGGTGCAATATTTGGCTAAATTTTCCAATGAAATCTAGACTGAGATAGTGCTAGAAGAGGTGTGGTTGATTTTGTATGTAGATGGTTCATCCATCGTAAAAGGAGGAGGGGTTACAAAGATGTTAAAGATACTGCTTGAAGGACCCAATAATATGTTAATTGAGAAGTCATTACATTTAAACTTCAAGTCCTCTAACAACCAAGTCGAGTATGAAGTGTTAATATTTGGTCTTGCATTGGCTAAGGACATGGGAGTTACAAAGATAATTTGCCTAACCAATTCTCGGCTTATTGTGGGGCACCTTATAGAGAGTATTAGGTGAAGGACAAGTTGTTGCTCAAATATTATCATCTAGTGAAGATGACGTTAGAGGGCTTCGTTGAAGTTAAATTGAAACATATTCCTAGGGGGATAACGTGAAAGTTGATGTCCTCTCAAAGTTGGAGAGCACCAAGAAAAGGGAAGGTATAAGTCATTGTTGCACCAATTCCTTTCATCACCATCAACTAAGATGAAGGATGAATGATGTTGAAGGTCGAGCCGACTTGGATTACTCCAAACATCAAATACTTGTAAACCGGAGAGTTATCGAAAGGAGAAGAAAAAGGATGAGAAAGAAAAGCGACCAAGTACATTTTAATTAGTGGAGAGCTCTTTAGGGGTGGGTATTCTCGACCTATGTTAAAATTTATTACTCCTGCAAAAGCAAAGTAAATCATTAGAGAACTAAATGAGGGGATTTATGGATACCACTCAATGGTAAGAACCATGGCGACTAGGGTCTTAAAAGCCGATTACTTTTGGCCTACCATGGCAAGTAATGATGTCAATTATGTTAAGAAGTGTATACCTTTTTAACAAGAGTGATATCATGAGGACAATAATGGAGAATACCATAATATAGACTTGGACTTGTTGTGTAAAAGGCGTGAGAAGGCCCAAATCTAAGAAGTAGCCATAAAGAAAAGGGCAAAAAAAAGTACAACACGAAGCTTAATTGAACATTCTCTAAAGTTACCTGTCGATATCCATGTTGGTCTTGATTGAACGTGATCTAAAGTTCCCTGCCAACATACATATCGGTCCTTGTTGAACTCAAAGTAATGTTCTATATCAAGTCTTCTTTGATCAACATTTAACTATAACCACTTTACATCATAAAAGATATAAGTCATTCTTTACTAACACATATCGGTCATAAGTATATTAGCCTTATATATTTAGCAATAAATCAAGTTATGGATATAGAATGCATAAAGTGTGCAAAGATAAATTTCATTCATAAGTCCCAAAGAGGACAATAATTACACAACAAGAAATACATAAAAGAAGAAGAAAAAAAAAAGAGAAGACAACAACAAAATAACACATTAAAAGGAACTATTACAGGTTTTCAACAACGATTTCTTTAGTTTCTTCAACTTGTTTGGTGGAGAGGTGGTGCCAAAGAGGACAACTTCCCTTTAGCATTCATCTCGACTTCCCTCTTTGGTATTTTCTTTAGCCCCTTTAAGATTTGCATTATCATCACCACATTTATTATGGGTCATGAGTTTGACATCTACAAGCATATTCTTATAAACATCCTTCTTGACATCGATCGTTCATCATTGGAGGGAATAATGAATATTTACTCGACCTGCTGAAGAGCTTTCTTGAAGTGTTCCATGTTTTCAGAAAGTACAAACCTTTAACATTCATATAATTTGGCCTTTAGCCCTTCACAAGATTTCTTCTTGTCAACAATCGCTAAGGTAAACTCTTCATTTTTCTTCCTGCCTGTTACGAGATTGATAAGAGTACCAAATTGACGAAGTAATAAAGTGGAAAGTTCATGTATCATTTTCCAAGAGACTTGTGTAACACTTCACAAGTTTTGCAATTCATAACTCAATTTGACAACAAATTGCACAAAAAGAAAAATAAAACTATTTTTTGTATTTTTATCAGATATGTGGTGTGCAACAATATATGATAAAGGCTTCACTGAGATTGAGTTTCTTGATTCAATTAAAAACAAAAATACCAAACAATATACTTCTAATTCCTTATCGTGTAGTATTCACACCTTTTGTATAATGTCGTAATGTCTTACCAACAAGTCTAAACTTGAACCATAAAAATCCTATGTCTAGCAATTTTTATTATAAATACACATTAATGATCAAGAGTTTGATGTTATGAATTACTAAATGTTCCATATTTATGTCTAGTGTGTGAAATCTATTGGTTGTTCTATCCTAATCAAGTTTTCCAAACTATCTTTCAATCAACATGTACTCCCACATATGTAGTCAATCTAAAATATGCAAATAAAACAAGAATAGAACACAAAAGTGATGGAAAAGAGTAATCGACTTTATCAATATCTCCTCTTGTTGATAACTTTGATAATCAAATTATGGTGATATCTTTTTAATTTCTTTGATATTTCCACTTATCTGCAAAATATTGAATATGTGACGTCTTCCAACTTAGTGCTTGTTTAACGTCTTCCAACTCGATGCTTGATATTCATTGTGATGTTGTTTTTTGTGGGTTGCTTGTTGAACCAGTACGATATGCTCCTTTGTGTCTTATCTTAATTTTCATCAATACCTTGCACTACTTTCCCTATTCTCTAAGATTAGACACCTAAATATCTCATGTAATGCCTATCTAAGTCTAACATACCTTACCAAATCTCTTAGACTAACCGTGCATCAAAACTTGCATTAAGAACCAAAACAATGGGGCCAAACACATAATCCCATTTCTAATGAATTGCAATATTTGGTTTGATTTGATTAGTTAGACTGCTGAAATCCCATGTCCATGACCATCCAACAACTAGATCATGTTCTAAGGCGTACCCCGACACAAGCATTAAGCATAAACCAAATCAATGGAAATAAAATATCAGTAGACCAACTGCATAAAAGAACAAAAAAACACAAAAAAAAAACACATAAAAAGTCTAAAAGAGAGACAAATGCCTAAGTTTCCTTGTGTTTGAACACAAGTTTTCAATTCCCCAGCAACAACGCCAAAAACTTGTTACAAGATTGGCAAGTATATTAAATCACATAAGAAATAAAGTGGAAAGGCCAAGTATAATTTCCCAAGAGACATGTGCAACACTTGACAAGTCTTGCAATTTATAACTCAATTAGAGAAAAAAATTTACAAAAAATAAAAAATAAAGTTCTTTTTTGTTGATTTATCAAACATATGGTGTGCAACAATATATGATAAAGGCTTCACTAGGATTGAATTCCATGATTCAATTCAAAGCAAAAACACCTAACAATATACTTCTAATTCCTTCTCTACCCTTCATACCTTTTGTAACAAGTCATAATGTCTTACTGACAAGTCTAAACTTGAATAACAAAAAACTATGTTTCACAATTTTTATTATAAATTCGCATTAGTGATCAAGAGTATGATGTTATGAATGAATAAATACTCCACATCTATGTCTAGAATGTGAAATCTATTAGTTGTTATATCCTAATTAGGTTTTCCAAACTATCTTTTAATTAGTAGGTACTCCCACATATGCAATCAATCTAGAATATAAAGTTAAAACAACAATAGAACATAAGAGTGATGGAAAATAATTATATTGAATAGTGGAATTCACAAAGAGATAAGAATACCTTACACTCATCCCCCATGAATAAGGGAGTTAGCTATTCCTTAACATTTGAAATACTAGAATAAGAATAAAGATGAATGCCCTTAGTCTTAAGAATGTACCTCTACCTTCGATCCCCCAAAGGGGGTTTTCCCAAAAGGGGAGTTTTATTTCCCAAAAGGGTTGTTTCTTTTGACCTTGGTCGAGCCCCTTATTTATAGATTTTTCGAATTGGACTGAGTCTGCAGCTTTGTACTTGATTTTGTATTAGAGTAAACAACTTTATCAATGTATCCTCTTGTTGATAACTTTGATAATCAAATTCTGTTGATATTCTTCTTAATTTATTTGATTTTTTCACTTATATGCAAACCAAATACTTATCTCTCCCAATTCTATTAAATAAAACCTAAAATATCTAAAAAGATAATAATAAAATAACAATAAAAGATAAAATAAATATGATAATTCCAATTATCATTTCATCCCTATATGACCCAAGAAAATTAAATAATTAAATAAATAATTATTTAATAAATGTAGGTAATAGAATCCTTATGGCATTTAATGTGGGGACTTATGATAAGGAATAATACTAGCTGAAGTGGTTGAGAGTACTTGATTTATGAAAGACTTGGGTTTGAGTCTTGTTGATGCCATTTTTGTGTTAATTTAATTGTTTTATTATTTTAATAATATGCTTGACCATGGTACGTGATAATATAATCCTAAATGTGTAGGAATTATCACGAAACATGGATTGGTTGATTGGTTCTGCATTTGTTTGGTAATTGTGTGGTTGTGGGTTCAAACCTTGATAGATGCTAAGTAGGTATTTGTTTGCTCAATTTCTTTTTAGCATGAATGAGAAGGAGCAGAAATTTTTGATTAGAGAATCAATTGTGTCTTAGAGAGATTGAGTGAGGGTTGATTGTTGGAGGAGCAAAGGTAGGCTATCCTAGATCAAGAATACACTTTAGAAGGACTTTTTGATGCACGAAATCCAGGTTAGGGGAGTTGTACACTTCGTTTTTTTTTGGATTTTTAATTACAAAATTGTGGATGTTATGTGAAGCATGAATGTCTTTTATGCGTATTTTCTACACTGTGTTGGGTTTCTGGAAATTTTCCAGAAATCGCCTATCAGGCCTTCAAAGTTGTTAGACGACTCATGTTGGAATAACCCAGTTTCTGGGTTTGTTTTAAAAAACATTTGGCGGTGATGAACTACCGCAAGGCGGCGCTTGCAAGTGTGCTTTGTTTTCATTGTTCTTGGGTTTCTGGGGATTTTAGGGATTCGTGGGAGTCTTTTTAACATGGAATATTAAGTTGATAGACAAATTTTGTGGTTTAAATCTATAAGTACTATAATTGGATGAATTGGAGATTTCATGAATACGAGGGTTTGTGTTAAATTAGGGCATTTGGGGTATGATTGGGATTGCAATTGGTAGTGATTTTATGTGCAACTGATTGGTAATCAATAATATATGAAATTGGAAGTGTGAATGGATGAGGGTTTGTGAAAATGGGCAGATATAATTGGATGCGAAAACAAATTTGGACTCGTGTAGGTGAAGGAAAATTTTGGGATTTTCTAGAACTCTATGTACCGCCTTACGGTACTGAAACTGCCACCAGGCACTTGACTAGGGCAGAGGGAACTCTATTGTTTCAATGTGTTGGCAGCGAGGGGGTGGGCCTAACAGGTTTGTTTTGGGTTTCAGTATATGATGGCGGTAATTGATAGTAGGGAGTTTAAGAGATGAATGTTTCTTTATGTGATTTATACATTGGACTTAGTTTCATTAGAGAGGGAATGTAAGGCCGTATGAATAGAACTAATATATGTGTAATGAGTGACTGCATAGGTTTGCTATAGAGAGATATAAGAATTTCTAGAGAGAAATCTTGAGAGTTACTCCTAGTGTGGACCTAAGTGTAAGAATTGGCTAAGTGCACTTGGGAGGGTTAGTAAAATTGCAGAATGGGTTGAAGGGTGGTTTTGGTAGTTACCAAATTAGTGAAGTCTGCAACTTATGTAAGAGTATAGGTATGATTGGTCTGTTGTTCTATAATTTCGGAAAGCATTGTGCAGTATTGGCCATATTCATGTGTTGGATTGCTTTCCAATTGAGGTGTGTGTGATTGTACACGAAATAGGCATGTGATTAGTAATGATGCAAGTCTAGAAAGCATTGAAGTGTAGGAACATACGCATTATATATTGGATATGTACATATGGGTATTAAGGGTTAAAATCTTGTTTTGGAGTGCATAAATCAGTAGCTTCATACTATTAGTATGAACTTTGTGGCATGGGGGAAGACCGTTAGGCGATGGCTTTAAAAACAAAGAGCCATTGGAACACGGGGCGTTTGGAGGTGGGGTTGGCTCCGCCAGGCGATACTTGCAAAAGCAGGGGTTTATGGGGCGTTTGGCACCTAGCGACAAGAGGCTTCCATCAAGCGATTTACAACTGATTTTCGCCTTGCAACGCTTAGGCAACGCCAGGCGAAAAAGCAAGGGACAGAGGGCCTGCTCGTATGGTTTGGTGAGTGGTCTACACGACTCTGGATGATGACTTAAGTATGGAGCTTGCTGAAACATTGCTTGAGTTGTGGCTCAGAATGACATTTCTTGATTTGTGGCTAAGAATGGTGGGTAAAACACGTGGTGGTCGCAGGATGTGGCCTGGTGATATTGGTAACCAGTGTGAGTATACGATTTGTGGCTCGTATGGAAGGTCTCCACTTGATTAGGCAATCATGGGTTGTGGCTAGTGGCTAGTGGTGTTGCTAATCTTGTGTTGATAGAACGAATTGTGGTTCGTATGGAAACTTCACCTGGCGTTACGGATGGTGGTTCGTAATAGGTTATTCCCGCACGTGTATCTACGAGTTGTTGCTTGTAGAAGGTAGAATCACGATTGTTGCTTGTGTGGCAGCAAAGGATATATCAAGGTCATCATTTGAGGATGTAGAACGTGGATGAACATGATGGTGGTCATGTTTTTGGAATTGGATAATTGTGGTTCTCCAACGAGTATGTGTGTACATTTTATCTTAGTTATAAATTATGTGTGTTATGTTTGGCAATGAACGTGTAATTCGTTACACGGTAGTAGATAATATTTCAAGTAGAGCTGGTGATGGCTAGAGCTAGAGTGGGGCTACCATGGGAGTTTTGTTTTTTGGATTTTTTTTTTATGTTTATGTAAACAATTACCTTACTTGACCATGAGCTTGTAATAGTTGTTTGGAACTTACGGATTTTGAATCATGACGCATTAATAAATGTTTTAAATTTTCCAGTGTTTTGGGAAAGAATTATAATAAATGTGGTTTTGTATTTCTATATTATTGTATTTTATTTAAAATTAGTAATATCCAGCTAGGATGTTACAATCCCCACTCCTTGTTCTTGACTTCAAGACAGTAGGTCTTTCAAGACTTTAAGGTTTTCTCCCACTCTTCCCTCTCTTGGCTCCATTCCTCCTTCTCAACTGCATGGGTATCTCTCTCCTTGTCTCATGTTCCTTGTCGGTCGGATGGTTGCTAACTCATTGGCCATCTTCAACTTCTGTTCATCTTTGATTTCTTTCTTTAAAAGGTTCACCTTTTTTTACCATAGACAAAGTTCCAACTTTGGAGTTTGATGAAGGAATACATTATTGTTTTTTGGGTAAATCTCATCCACTAGTTTGCTTTGCTCGTTAGATAAATTGAAGTGTACATTGTTGCGCATATTGAGTTGGGTGCCAACCAATTCACCCCAACATGAGAACATGATTCCCGAGTTGGCAACATGCTCAACGACCTCGCCCTTCCTCCTCTTCTTCCCTTTCCTCACTCCATAACTCTTTGAAAATTGAGGTGGGTGGATATCGACAACAAGGCCTATTAATTTGTGCACAAAAGGACCACTGGCACCCTTCCTCTTACTTTCGACCAACATTTTGTTCCTCATATTTCTAAACACATTGACCTTTCTTAACTATTTTTGTGTATAAAAATTACTCGTGCAAATCCTTATAAATATTTAGGTTATATAAAACATCAGTTCTAGTTACACAAGGAAGAAAATTTACCAAGTAAATCAGTCTAGGGATAGGTCAGCACAAAATTTTGAATAATATTCCTACACGAAAGTCGACGAGGGAGTTTGTCCAAGATACTAAGGACCCTTTTGTCCTCCATGGACATGGACTCTCTAAACCACTCTTTGCATCTAAGGGGGTTCTATGTCCAGTAAAATGGGAATTGAGGCCTGGCATTCTCATCATAGAAGTATGAGTGGCACAAAGAGTTTATGATAACCCTAAAGAATACGATTTTGAAATTTTTAAAAGATGAAGAATAAGAACCGAAAAGACAAGATTTTGCCTAATTGACCAAGGATAACCAACTAACTAAATACCAACTTTTGGTACTATAAAAATGAAGTAAACACTAGGGTGTAGGATTTAATTTTAGGGACTTGCAAAAAAGTCGAAATGCTTAGAGTGAAACCTAACTATTCAGGTGGATTTAAATAGACGGATATGTAATTGTGTGAAAAAAAGTCGAATACATATAGAAAAAATCATGGGTGTAACCCTCTCGGCCATGGCAGACGTTGTCTATCGCACACTCCCTCTCAAAGGATACAATATTCTCTACCTCAATCCCCTCAAACATGTATATGTTGTTGCAATACCAATGAAGGCTAAACGACTACCTATACTTGAAAAAATACGCCTTAACCTTAAGTCTACCCACTCGTATCCTTCCTTTCTTGGTAAATCCGACTCAACTCTCTCAATTGCCGGATCATCTCGATATCCTATGTTTGGGTGCAACTAGAAAAAGTTTCAAAAAATAATCTTATATCTTTTTAATAAATTTATTTAAGAACCATCATATATATAACTTTACTTTATATAGCTTTCAGAAAACTTATATTATAATAATCACTTTATATATTTTCTAAATAAAATAAATATCTCAATTACTAGTAAAATATGAATATTTTTAAATAAAAATAATATAAGTCACCTTGATTATATATTTTCTAATTATTATAAATTTTTCTATATCTTAATTTTTTATCTTTAAATTATTTTCAAAAGCTTTCTTTTATATTTAACATTAATTTATATACTTATTTCAT
>Ga0209389_1005787_pt1 | contig 10605 bp, 10 predicted proteins | sample CowpearedBW_FD_187526 | JGI IMG/M metagenome (GOLD analysis project Ga0209389, IMG submission 187526) | Root nodule microbial communities of legume samples collected from California, USA - Cow pea red BW (SPAdes) (version 2) | ecosystem: Host-associated > Plants > Roots > Nodule | place: USA... | reverse complement strand
CTGCTGTCATCTGCACTATTCTAGTGCTTCCAGTGAATTATTATGGTAGGGACAGAATACATAAGAATATACCTTTTGAGTCACTGGAAGTGTTTACCATTGAGAATGTTAAAGAAGGTTCCGAGTGGTATGAACCCGTTACTTTTATTCTAAATGGGAATTTCCATTATGTCAAAGAGTCAATATTGTGTTGAAGCTGAGAAACAATGAACAGGAAAAAAAAGTGATTTCTTGATCTGATAACTTTTGTACCTGTTGATTATATGTTATTTCAGTTTAAGTATAACTACAAATCGATTTCCTAATATGAAATTTATTCTCTCTTATATGTTATAGTTTTTTCTTTGTTGTGAGTTCTTGAACTACTTTAAGATAATTTTTTTTTGGGCATGACTAATTAACATAATGTTAAATCTTAATGAAAACATGAAAGATGTTAAAAAAAAATTTCCCTTAAGACATTAATTTCACATCTTATAAAATCTTTCAAACTTTAATAAAGCTTAAATATATATATATATATATATATATATATTATATTTCAAATACATGATAATTTTTCAAACACTGGGTAAAAAATGAAGAGTTTTAGATAAAAGAAAATAGGCAATAGGAATGAATTTAGTTAACTTCAGAAAATTTTTGTTGCCTCAAAATCTAAAATATAGATGATAAATTAAAATGATTTAAGTAAAATTAGATCTTATTTATTATTTAATTGGGATAGCTTAACCTTTTTCTTCTAACAGCAACTGGAATTGTTTCGAGATAGAATCATTCTTATTATTTATTCTCACTTCCATTTTTAGATGATATTGTGTGAATAGTTAATGATTTCAATCTGGAACACTCCTACAAACTGCTTACTTATTGATTGTATTTATTCTTTTGCTTGATGTCAGGCTTTGGGCTCATTGTCTCGCATTATACATCATAACTTTAACAGCTTGTACTCTTCTTTACTTTGTAAGGAGCTGTGACATGTGACATTAAATCGCAAGATTAATTTCTTTATCTGTTTTCAGAGTGAACAATGCTTTATTTTTCAAATGTTTAAATATTGACTAATGAAGCGGAATAATATTCAGGAATACAAAAGCATTACTAATTTGCGGCTACTGCATATTACCTCATCCCAGCCAAATCCTAGTCATTTTGCAATTCTTGTCAGAGGAATACCCTGGTCTCCAGATCAATCATACTGCGAAACAGTGAAAAAGTTTTTTTCATTCTATCACCCCACAACATATTTGTCGCACCAAATTGTGTATAAGTCTGGTGCAGTCCAGAAACTGAAGGTTTGTCTCTTTTTGAATTTTTTTCTATTTTTATTGTGTTTACAGAATATTTCTGGAGTTTTGTGAGAATGCCATTTTAGTAGTGAAGGGCAAGTTTGATAAAGGGAAAATGGGAGAAAGAGGTACTTATACAGTTGATCACTTCTAGTTCTATTGGTTTAATACTAGTGCTCCTCGTAAAGTTATGATTAGGATTTTTTCCCGGCACATAATTGAATGAATACAACTGTTTTTCTAGAACTTTACCACAAATAATAGTCTACTTATATATTTTAGACCCTTCTAGGTACTACTCTAGGCTTACATTATAAAGATATATTTCTAGAACATGTTTCTAGAATGTCTTTAGAATATTCTAAACATAGTTAGAAATTGGACTTTGTATTATGAAAACTAAAGCCCAAAATCAAGTTCATATTTCAAAATCATGGGTCTTCACATATTCTAGTCATGTGTCCTTTCTCGCAGTGCGTATCAGTGTTCTTACATCATGGTAAACTGAAATGAGTTTTGTGACAAAAGATATAGTTGACTTGTTGTCCATCAAAATATTGGTTTACTCTTCTTGAGATGAACTCAACTCCTTTACGAGATTTTGCAACTAAATTGCATGACAAACACACGAGGTAGCTACCACATACTACAATTCACATGTGGAAAGAGTAATGATCGATTACTTCTTTGACATCCATGTGAAGATAGTGTCTCCCATGTAAAGCACAAAGCCAATTGTCCTCTTGTGATCATCCATATCTCCTCTCCAATCACCGATCAGTGCATAAAAGAAGCTTGTAATAGAGAATAGTACAAGCCAGAATTTATTGTTCCTTAATCCTCCTTTGTCGTCTCACAATTGGTTGTTCGATCCTAACGTAAGGTTCAACCTATGTTCTTGAAAAGTGTGGGATCCGCTCTATTATGCATCTTTAGCTTCATTTCACATTCTGTTGGTGTATCGACCAAACTACTGTCATCCATCTTGAGCTTTTTAATCGTCTCCTTCCATAACTTTCTTGAGTTGTGAAAATGTCTTTGTCTTCTTGCTTTACTTCAAACTCTTTTGTTACCTTTGCATAGCTTTCTTGAGAGATAAAGATGTCTTTGTCTTCTTGCTTTACTTCAAACTCTTCTGTCATCTCTTAAATTTCTTGAATGTGTTTGGATTGCTACATTTAAAGATAAAATTATCTACATTGATGTACACAATTAAAACATCATATTTTGATCTTATATAAATTGCTTCAAATATCTTCTCAAAATATAGTCATCTGTTCCTTGTTAGACTGAAAAAAAGAACCTTTTTGTCTCTCTTTCTCGAGTCTTTCAACCTATATCCCTTCGAGTTTGAGAGAGATTATCCTCATTTTTTTTGGTTCGATGTGGTCAACTATCTCGTGAACATCTTGTGCACTTAGAAGAGTCTTCATCTTATAAGGACCCAATTGTCAATAGTTGCTCTTGTTGAGAATTGGGACTAGGAATAGAACCATGCTGCTACATGCCATCTCTTTAGATAGGACCTTCAAGCTCTAATGTCAATTTGTTGAAATTGTATTTTAGTAATGAAGGGAATTTTTGAAGAATGTGAAGACTAGAATTTTGGAGGGGATATTTTAGTCATATTTGATCACTTCAAGGTTTTCTGGACTTGACACAAACTCTAGGACAACCACCCTATTTATACTAGTGGTTCCTAATAAACCTATAGGCAGGATTTTGCCAACACATACTTAATCTAATAAGTGCCTTTCTAGACGTTCTGCACAGGTACTAGCATATCAACACACTACCCTAGAATGATATCCTAAAGAGATCCTTTGTAGAACATGCTTCTAAAATGTCTCTCTAGAACATGTTAAACATTCTTAGATTTTTAGGCTTTTTGTTAAGACAAGTAAGGCCCAAAATCAAGTTTATATTTCAACAGTTTTTTTTTTCTATTTTAATGTCATAAATATTTTCATAGTTCAAGGTGAATTAGCTTGTATCAAGGCTTATGGAAATAAGTTTCTGTTTTTCTTTAATTTTTGAATTCATGCTATGCAATTTATTTGGTTATTTGGTTGAACTTTTTCCTGTACTTCTTTTTCTTAATGTTCAAATCCTAGGAACTTTTAGTTGAGACGGGTTTCCTTTCTTTTCAACATTTTCATATACGCCTCTTTTTGCATTTTGATATCCATTTTGAGATGATAAAAATATCATCAAAGCCTTTCAAGGCTACGCAATACAGAATTCGTAATAAATTTATGCATAAAATTATCAAGAATAAACTCTTTCAAGAGTTTAAGCTGTTGGATTAAGACTTATGGATGATCTTATATTTAAGGTGCCCTCAACGTGGTCGTAGTTTTTATGGCATTATGTTACGAAAATGCTCTAAAAAACTCAAGTTATTAAATGAAGGCTTATAAATAGTTATCATGGTCCTAGTTATTGAATGTTTTTCATGGTCATATTTATCTGTGACATGCCTCAGTTCCTGAATTTTATCATGGTCATAATTATTGAATTTCATTTGTACGAAGTTAGCGGAATTTCTTAATATCTATGACATCTTTCCCTGTTTCCCTATTTGATGGGGTAATCAGGCTTTTATTTATGATTCAAGAAGTACTAGTGCGAAATATATATCACTTGTGGTCCCAGGCTTGTTATATATCACTTGTGGTCTTAAGAATCTTTCAAAAATAATATAGACTTTTCAAGCATTCTTCTCTCTGTTGACATTACTGTTGTTTAAACTTTTGTTTTTTTTTTAATCTTTTTCTGCTAGGATGATGCAGAATATATGTGTAAAATGCTCAGTTCTGGTTGTGGTTCAATGGAACAGACGTGTAAGCCAAGCTTTACGCAATGTTACTTTTGTGGAGGATCCACTAATTCTTTTAAGATTATTTCTAATGAAACCGATAGTATACATGGAAGAACAGGCTACTCTGACGTGCATTTAAATGCAAGAAAAAAGGTCAATTTCTGGCTGGATTGATTTATATAATTACAATATTAATGTGTTAGTCCGTTTCATTTTTGTGATCTAGTGAACTCCCATGATAAGAATTTTCTTGATCTAATATGAATATGTGAAACCTCTTTAATCTCTATTTGATTTTTAATGATTCACTTATTATTTTCTCTTCTGCCGCATTGTCCAATTTAAACCTCTGAAACAATTATAAATTATTTCTAGTAGACGTTTCTCTAAGCCTCCCAACATCATTTGTCCAATTTAAACCTTATGAACAAGTATAAACTATTTGTAGTAGATGTTTGTTTAGGTCTCCCAACATCATTTGTCCAATTTAAACCTTAGAAACAAGTATAAACTATTTCTAGTAGAAGTATGTCTAGGCTCCCCACCATCATTTATATGACCTTTTAATGTGAAAATAGAAAAGGCAAGTTACTTATCTAAGCTGCAGGAACATGACAATGAAGGCATCGCAAAGAAGCTTCACTCTTTTTTAGTCAGTGGAACAAAAGTCGTTCTTGGACCAGCTCCTCAACTAATATAGCTGATTAGGATGGACTGGTTCTTTATTTAAACAGTATGATAGGTTTGGTATTGTCGGTAGAAGAAAAAAACAAGGCAATTAGGACAGTTATGTTTTATAGCTGTAATAGACATTATAATTAGTCTGTTTTAGGTGTGTGGGGAGATTATGTTGTTGTATCTTAGTTTTGGTGGTAAAAGGTTGTGGAGAGTGAGGCCTCTCGAAATACCTCAGCTTTAATTGTTGTTCTTGTCTATTTCCCTAATACATTGATAAGGAATAGACCTTCATTGAATAAGAAGTATCTCTCTCTGTATACTTGTAAATATTGTTCTTATCAACTGGTATTCAAAGCATAGATCTTGGTTTTGTGGGGGTGGAAGTTAGGTTATGGTAAATACAAGAATGGATGGCTTTTAAAAGATGGTGCAAGAATTTGTTCAAGATTTTGACATAGCAGAAAATGAAAATCATAAGAGGTTCCAGAGGCCTGAAGATTTGATTAGGGGTCTCACCGTTGTGGTGGAAAAGATGTCGTGCAGAGGGAAAATTTCCAACGACGTTTCTGTGATGAACAAAGGCAGTGGAACGAGAGGGGAGGAAGATAGGGGGCATTCGGTGTCTTCCTTAAGGTGGAGGAAATTGGACATCCCTGATTTTGCAGGAGAGGAGGCTTATGGATGGACCAATCGGGTTGAAGAGACATTTCAGGTTGAAGGAAGTTATTGAGGAAGAAAGAATGTTGGCAGTCCTGATTGCATTAGAAGGGAAAGCCTTAAATTGGCTTCAGTGGTGGGAGACGTGCAATCCCAATCCTACGTAGGCTGCCTTCAAGGTTGTTGTTGTGTGAAGATTTCAACCGATGATCCTTTTGAAATTCTTATTGGATTAAGACAAACAGGTTTAGTGGAGGAGTACATTGAGCAGTTTGAACAGTATGTCGGGCATTGAGGAAGACTATTTGGTAGGCACCTTCTTGAATGGGTTGAAAGAAGATATCAAGGCTGAGGTGAAGTTGTATGAACCCAACAATCTTGTTGTGTTAATGATGAAGGCTCAAATGGTGGAGTAAAAAAGCAGGGTCACATCAAAAAGAGGAACTCAAAACGTTAGCGGAACCAATAATGGATACAAATAGTATTCTGTGACTATAAGTTATTCAAGGGATGGAGGGAATTCAGTGGTTGCTTGTAGTTCCAGCAAAGAAAATGGGGAGGCAGTGAATTTTCGAGTACCATGAGTAGTACTCCAATAGTGCAGCGGCTAAGAGGAGCTCCTTTTCGTAAATTGTCAAAAGAAGAATTGCTTGAAAAGATCAAGAAAGGGCTATGTTTTTGGTGTGACGAAAAGTTTGGCCCTAGTCATGTGTGCAGGAATAAACAATTGCACATGCTGCTTATGACCGAGGAGGATTTGTTTGGTTTTGTGGATTTGCAGGACAATGTTGTTAATCAAGAAGAAGATTTGGAGGAAAAAAGATAGGTCTTGCAATTATCTTTGTGTACCATGGTTGGGCTTACAACTAAGAAGTTTTGGAAGCTTTGGGGGAAAATTGAAGATTTGAGAGTGGTCGATTTTCTGATTGTGGAGCTTCCCACAATTTAATTTTGAAAGATTTGATGCCTAAATGTGTGCTAAAGCAAGAAGCTAAAATTCCATGTGGTAGAGGTGGGAGATGGGCACAAGGTGCATTGCCAAGGGAAGTGTCAAGGGTTCATTCTAGATTTACTGGGTTTGCAAATTCAATAAGCAATTTTCGTTTTCAATTTGGAAAGTGCTCACATTGTTTTGGGGTTGGAATGGTTAGCAAGCCTTAGGGAAACATTATCTTATGGGCAGTCATTTTGTTTTCTGGTTTAAAATTTCTCGGTGAGTAGTGTTTGTTGATTGAGGAATAGTTTAAATGGGCTTCCAAGCTCGTTGGGTATGATTTTGAAATTGTTTCAGACCCTGAAAGGAAAACCAAGTGGATGATGTTTTATCATGAAGGGATTATTTTATGGCTATCTCTTTGTTTCAAACAGATGAATGGGAGGCTTGGGAAGCAGAAGTTCAACAAGATGCTAAGTTGACTTCATTAATGCAAGAATTTTTGGTGAATTCTAAAGCTCATGATGACTACAAATTGAAGAATGGGAGATTATTTTATCAAGGGAAACTGGTGTTACCCAAGAAGTATTCTCACATTCCTTTTATCATCAAGGAGCAACATGAGTCTCCTTTAGGAGGCCACAATGGGTATTTTCGAACCTTTAAGAGGGTGGTCGGAGTGGTCTATCGGGAAGGCATGAGGAGAGATGTTAAAGAGTTTGTCATGCAATGTGATGTGTATCAACGCAACAAGACAAAAAATTGACCCTTGCTAGTCTTTTGCAGCCATTGCTAATCCCTACCTAAGTTTGGTCTTACATATCTATGGATTTTATTGGTGGATTACCCAAGGTTGGAGGAAAAGATACTATTTTTGTTGTTGTGGATAGACTCACAAAATATGCACACTTTTTTTCTCTGGCTCATCCCTACAAATGTGGCTTAGTTATTCCTTAGAGAGATGGTGAAATTACATGGATTCCCTTCCATGATAGTTTTGATCGAGACTAGTTGTTCTTCAGTAATTTTGGTGTGTTATTTCGCCAACCAGGCACTAAGCTTAAATTTAGCACAACCTACCATCCTCAATTGGATGGTCAAACAGAGGCTGTTAATAGTTGTTTGGAAACCTATCTTCATTGTATGATAGGCTCTCAGCCTCGACAATGGCCACAGTGGTTGCCATGGACTGAATTTTGGTTTAATACCAATTATAGTGCTTCGGCAAAGATGTCTCTTTTTAAGGCTCTTTATTGCCGTGATCCTCCCTTGCATTTAAAGGGTATTACTATTCCATCTAGAGTAGAAAGTGTTAACCAACTCCAATAGGAATGTCATGAGATATTGAAGGAGTTGAAAATGAATTTATGCAAAGCTCAAGATCAAAATCAAGTTCAGGCCACAAGCATAAGCGGGAAGTGGAATACCAAGTTGGTGATTGGGTTTATCTTAAGTTGCAGCCCTAGCTAGAAAACCCAATGAAAAACTCAGTCCTACGTTGTATGGACCTTACAAGATTAATGAGCAAATCAGGTTGGTGGCAGTCAAGTTGGATCTGCCCGCTCACAGCATAATCCATCCAGTATTTCATGTTTCTCTCCTCAAAAAGAGCAGTCCAGCTAGCTACTACCATCCAGGCCTTACCTGCTACACCCACAGAAGAATTGATTCTCAAAGTTTATCCAGAGCAGTTGTTGGATACAAGGCCAAATAGCCAAGGAGAATTGGAAGTTTTAACCAAGTGACAACATCTTCCCACCATTGAAAATAGTTGGGAAGCGACAACTTGCATTAACAAGGAGTTTCCTGAATTTCACCTTGAGGACAAAGTGAAACTTCATGGAGGGAGTATTGATAGGTTTGACATTCATAGTAGAAGAAAAAAACAAGGCAGTTAGGACAATTATGTTTTATACCTGTAACATACATTATAAATAGTCTATTTTAGGTGTGTGGGGGGATTATGTTGTTGTATCACAGTTTTGGTGGGAAAAGGTTGTGGAGAGTGAGGCCTCTCGAAATACCTCATCTGAAATTGTTGTTCTTGTCTATTTCCCTACTACATTGGTAAGGAATAGACCTTCATTGAATAAGAAGTATCTCTTTATGTGTAGTTTTAAATACTGGTCTTATCACAGTATTTAAGCCTATTTCTTTTTAACTATTTAAGAGCTTGATCTTTCTTTATCATATATTAACTTTTAGTATATGGTAAAGTGGGTCTATGCGTTAGTTAGAGTCCAACTAGAGGCCCTAGCTTAAGGTGGGCCGTGAGAGAAAAAAAATCTTTCAAGTTCCTCAACCTAACAATGTGAGTTATTGGGAGGGTTGGACTTTTGGATAAGGATATCATAGGGTGTGATTAGCTTATAAATACTGTTATTTGGGGTCATTCTCATAAGATCGTTGTCTATTAGATCGATAGATGTGTATCCAGAACTAAGAAATGCAAGAAAGTAACAAGTGGTGGAAAATATTCAATTTATTTTAAGGTTCAACGTATATTTTGCACTGGTTTGTTACTTCGTCTCATGCTTATTATATGCATTTGATTATATCTCTAATTTCTGTGTCGACATATGGTGGTCTGATACGTTAAAATACTTGTAACATCTACTACTTATGTATTAAGCCACAAATGAAGCAGTTATTACCGGGATATTTGTTTTGCCACTAATTATAGAAGTACACATATACTTGCTCTGCTTTGGTCCTAGAATCACAATTTTATGTCATTTCAAATCTGTGTTCATTTAACAAACACAATATGGACATGTTTGGACTTCAATACAGGAATGTGCAGCTGCTTTCGTGTTCTTTAAAAGCCGTTATGCTGCTCTTACGGTTGCTCAAAGTCTTCAAACATCAAATCCTATGCAATGGGTCACAGACCTAGCTCCTGAACCAGAGGATGTTTACTGGTCCAACCTTTGCATACCATACAAGCAACTTTGGATCCGTAAGATAACTACATTTGCGGCTTCTGTCACCTTTGTTCTTGTATTCCTTATCCCTGTCACATTCGCCCAAGGATTGACTCAACTCGAGAAGCTTGAGAAAATGCTCCCTTTTCTGTCAGGAATGCTTCAAAAGTAAGTTGTTGTATTTACACAACGGACAACATTTTCACAATATTTATGGATTAGAATTTGGAAACAAATAATTATGCATGAAAAGTTAAATGTTGATCTTATTAGTAAAAACATTTTTACCATGCGAAGAATTCATTTTATTTGTCTTTCTATTGAGCTTATTAGTTAGTACCATCTGCTCTGTTTGTTTTCTGACCTGGTGTTTTTATATTTGAAATACTTGTTAAAGTTACTTATTATTTGTCCTTCTACTTCACCTAATTTCCGTTTATAACTTCACTCGTATACACGTTGTTTTGCTGATAAAAGAATAATTCATTAAGTCAGAAAATATTTACAACGAGAAGGGTGGATGGATGAAAGGATACTCACTGGCATAAAAACAAAACATTAAACAACAAAGTAAAATTTGTACATTAACGCAGCAAAGCTACCCAAACCCTCCCTGTATCTGCTACGGAAATCTCATTCAAAGACCCAATTTCCTTACAACAAACAAATCCAAGTATGTAATCTTATTGAAAATCGAGAGCAGTGCAATATGTCTCATTTCAAATACATGAGTTACACATAAAGAATGTCAGAACATTGTTTTTCTGTAAGGGAGATTGTTATAAATTGTAGTTGATGATTATTTGTGCATAGGATGTGGAAGGTTAGCTTGTTAATTTAAATCTTAAGCCGTTTTAAAAATTATTGTAAATTGAGCAAGTGTTTGTTTTGCAGGAAATTTGTGGTTCAGCTGGTGACTGGTTACTTACCAAGTGTGATTTTGGTGTTATTTTTATATGCTGTTCCACCAGTGGTGATGCTATTTTCAACAATGGAGGGATGTGTTTCTCGTAGTGAAAGGAAGAAGAGTGCATGCTCCAAAGTTTTGTACTTCCAAATTTGGAACGTTTTTTTTGTTAATGTTTTTGCCGGGTCTGTTATCAGCCAACTCGCAGTATTTAGTAGTATAACAGAATTACCTTCCCAACTTGCCAAGGCTGTCCCTGCGCAGGTGAGATGCCCATATTTACTTGGCAAATGCCTATTGAAATGCGTATCCCTTGTGTGGACTTCACTTGCATAAATTTTGTTGGCATCGTTAAACTAAGCTTTTTTTTTTTTTTTCTTTTCTTTTTTTTT
>Ga0209389_1005786_pt1 | contig 10607 bp, 3 predicted proteins | sample CowpearedBW_FD_187526 | JGI IMG/M metagenome (GOLD analysis project Ga0209389, IMG submission 187526) | Root nodule microbial communities of legume samples collected from California, USA - Cow pea red BW (SPAdes) (version 2) | ecosystem: Host-associated > Plants > Roots > Nodule | place: USA... | reverse complement strand
AAAAAATAAAAAAAAAAAAAATAGCCGTTGTAGAAGAATCAGGAGGAGTATACAGTAATATTTATATATATTATAAACTTTAACTATGATTTCTTCAGTTTACTTGTATTATATCCAAAGGTTGCAATTTCATGTCAGATTTGAATTTTGTTGTTTGTTTTTATTGGCACACATGTCAAAAGGTATGATATTGTAAACAATAAGAAGAAAAAAAAAAGACATTTTCACACTTCTCAACCCATTCTATACATAATTTTTGTTATCTGATTCTACTTGTCTCTGTTGTCTCCCAAGAAGGAAAATTGATTTTAACCTAATTCTGTCATGGCTTTGATTGAGTTGTTTTTTTATTCCCTGTCAATGCTTAACTCCTTCTATTCAACTAATTTTATATGTTTGTTTACTTTTATTTATTTCAAAAACGTATCATCTTAGTACCATTCATTTTTTTCAAGCTTCTGATTCAATTCTACCGTTGTGATTCAATTCTATGTTCTCAGAAAATACTTACAAGTAAATGACACATGATTAATGAATTGAAAATTAAATTTGATTTTAATTTTTTATATTGAACCCTATAAAAGGAAAAGTGGAGCTAGGTGCCACTAGACATGGTATGAAATTGTTACATATATATGTAAAAAAGTAGGGATAGAATATAGAAGATAGATCTATGCCTGATATTGCATTGCACCAGCTTTTCCTGGTTGGACAATCTAAGGTACAATACCATTCATTATTTTTATTATTAATATCTTCATAGCCAGCTGTGTATCTTCATGAATTAGGTTTTATATATATTATTAGTAACCAGTAATACATCATTATCTATCCATTATAAAGTGTTTGAATCGTTTTCTTGGTGTTTGAAAAGTAAACCATTCAGATTTATGTCATACAAGCATTTATACAAACATATACAGTGCATACAGGGAAATTATCAACCTCGTATACTTTTCTGGATCTTCATTATGACTTGTGTGCAAGTTTAGCTCCACCCTTTTCTTTCAGTTAGTCAACAATACCACCAAATGCTGTTGTCATCTTCCAACCAGCTTTTAACTAATTCTGGCATAAAATCTGTTATTAATTATAATTTGGGATACAATTTTGAACCCTTTGTCGTCCTAATTCATTTGCATTTTTCTTCTTTCATTGAAAAATGAATCACTTGAGAAGAATATATATACATGGGTGAAGGAAAATGATTTAGGGTTTAGGGTGAATTGAATTGATATTAGTTGGAGTGAGTGATGTAAGAGAAAGAGAAGAGGAAATGAATAAAATATAGCAGTATATATAGTTGCATACAGCTGTGATGATGAAAAAGGCAACTCTGTACTGTTTAATGATTAAGTTTGATGATGAAATATTTAGTAGAAAATGAGAAAAGAGATTGGCGTATGTGTGTGTATGCAGTATGATATATGAAGATGAGAAAGATTGGAGGATTTGATGATTAAGTTAGTATGTAGAAACAAAAATTGTTTGTGTGTGAGTGTGAGAGAGGGCATAACATAACATAATTAGGGAGGCGTGGACCACGTGCATGATGAAAGGCCTCAAAAAAGCACAATGTCTTCCCTCAGCCGCCGGGGGCCACCACCACATTAAAAAATGCAATTTGGATATTATGTTAACTCTTTTCTCCGCTCCTCCACTGCATGTGTTTACAACTTTCAACAAATTCACAGTAATCTACAAAACAAAATAAACTGTGTTTCATCGTTTCAATAGAAACTTACAAAGGTCAAACTTGGCTCTACAAGGAGTATATTTGATGATGGCAGTTTTGTTTTTTTACATGGGGGTTTGTGCAGTTTCATTAGCATATACATAGTTTAAGCATTGATGATATTTTAAAATTAGAGTTTAGGTGAGAAATTAATGATATTAATGGTAGCCTAAACATGTACGCTTGTTCAATAAATGATAACACTCCTCCGCGTGTTATTCCAGATGTGACTGCTCAGCTACAGATCAGAAAACAGATGCTGTTGACAGAGAGATGAATCAACAAAAGGAAACATGGATCTCAGACACTGCTACCTGCACCTTCTAACAAGGCATTTAAATTCTTATCACTTTATTAATTTGAACCTATTCTTGGAGCAATTAGATTTGTAGATTTCATGCTTGTTGCAGATCCGACATATAACATGAAAGATAGCATAAATGGTCCATCATGGTTTTTTAGTCCCGTGATTTGTGTGCTACCCAGTTGAGAAAAATCTGATACAATATTGCAAGTGTTCATCTTTATAGTTCAAACCGTGCATGCAGCAATGATATACCCATTGCTATAACATGGATATATCTTACATTATATACCAATTTCCCTTCTTCTTTCCCGGTATATTCTACAAAAGTCATTGTGATGCTATTATTATTATTATTATTTTCAATCACTCAATCATGTTGGTGGACAAAACATAAAAGTATAGCATGTCGTTTTCATTCTAATTTTTTTATGTACCCTTTAATAATCCATATGCTTTGCATCTGTATGCCAGTAAGTTTCGGAATTCAACTCATTGATTTCCACAGGAACACTATTCTTTTATTTCGGTACAGCCAAACCCTTTGTCACTTTGTCGTAAAGCCTTACGGTTATTCTCTGCACATTACATGTTTGGAGGGTAAATTCTCAGATTAAATCATGCTTTAAAAAAGTTTGATATAAATGTTGAATCAAGTCATGTGATTGTCATGTGTTTTCTTGAAAAAAGTAAAGAAGAAAAAGGAATAGAAACATTGAACATCTCAGATGGATGAGGGATATGCATTATAAAATGAATTGTATTGTGGAGATGAAATACGTGTTGCTTTAGAGAGAAGGTTCTTAAGGAGAGAAGAATATTGGGATGATCAATAATTGAAACATTACTATCTTAAAAAGCAAGTTAAACAAAACAAAACATATTTTAATGTAAAATGATTGGGTTGGGGTGTTGAAGATGAAGATATATTGTGTGAAAATTGGACCCACGTGGAGTCTATTGGTTTCATTTTGAGTATTTTATTTCAAATGGAAACCTAATCATCACAGGTCACAATCTTTTCTCTTATGTCCTTAACGAACCAGACGAGAACTTTCCTCTGTTTTGGTTGAAAAGTCTTTGGCTTCCTCCAATTTTTCAAAATGTATCAAATTACTGCAACTCATTCACCTCCCTTCAAAATTCTCACTCGCTTTGGTATCCAATGTTTCTCTTTTTTTACTTTCTCACCTCATCAAATACCCTAATTTCAAAAGGTGAATCATGGATTGACCCAAAATCAAATTTTGCTTACACTTCATAAAGTTCTTTAATACCATTTCCATTTTTTAAAACTTGCAATGATTTTTTGTATGTGCAAGCAAACTGCAATTTCAATTATTTCGTTTTCAGTGGTCTTACAGAAGTTGTGTTTGCAGTGCGCTGATAAGGACACCCATCAATTTATAAACTTCCTAAGAAAAACAAACGTTATGAAACATATTGTCATGTTCTGAACTTCTGATTATTCCAAAATCACAGTGAATTGACTACTTCACCCTTCACCTTTACTTTCGACAGATATGTCAATTTTTGAGGCTGCTACGTTATATCTCCTTGGCTTTGCTTGTGTGGAACTATAACAAATATTCTAACTCAAGTTTAATGTAATACAGAGTTATAATTGAGGAACCAACGAAAAATTCAAATTAGGAATTACACAGTTAACACAATTGCCTTGCAACTAAGGAGGATCTGTCATTAAAAGTATCTGAATTTGACAAAAAGATGTTTAAAAACTTGTGTACTATATAAGATATTAAAATATGAGGAGAATGGTCAATCGCAAAATACTAAATAGTCCATAAAGTAATAAAGAGAAAGTGACCCACCCAAGGTTGCAATGCAAGTATCAAACTTTTATCCACACATTCACCAAATTTGTCCTCATGCCTCCTAAAATGTGGAATCAAGTGGGCACACCACAACAAACTTAGGTGCCATGCCTTAAATGTTTATACTCATCCAGTTTCCACTAAAATTGCCTTCATACAATCTATATTTCATAACGTGTGTTTGACAAGGCCTATCTCAATAAATACTACTAACATCAATGTTCAGCAGCAGAAGACAGTATCAAAAAATCTAGTAGAAAATCTGGATTCAACATGTTATGTTAACTTTTATTTATGGATTTTTGAAGTAAAAGTCAGAAATGGACTAAGATAAATGTGTATTGATATCTATTGTAATGACTGTTGGTAAGAAAAGTGATTACGAGCCAAGTTTGTCTTCACCATGTTTCCTCTGACCTGGATTTTCTCATTCTACCAAGATTGTTGTCAGTAAATAAAACGGTGCACCTAGCCAGTTTTTAACTCTTGAAAGAGTGATTGAGATTAGAATTTTGTGGAGTTGAGGAAGACAAATGGTACAGGGCATTCTTATTTTTTCATACATGAATTGCCTTCAATGTTTGCTACATTTGTAGATTAACTGCACATGTAGACTGCTAACAAAAATTGAAAATGATGGCTTTCCCAAAACAGATAAAATCTAATCCATTCATTATATAACACCAAATAAAAGCTATATTGGGATCTTATGCAGCTTTGCATCACCCAAAACGTTTGTGTTTAAACAAAAAATACTCGTACTTTTCATGTGGGGGCCTAATATTTTTGGGTAAATGATAATGTAAAGTTTCAAATGTAATTTTAGAAGTTTAAGGCCCTGGCTTATGTGGTCATATTTATAAATCACTGTAAGCTCTGATAGCTTTGTCTGAAGCACTTTTCTTAGCTCAGGCTCTTTAATCAGAAGACATCATCTTGAGTTCTGACAACAAAGAAATCCTTACGATCCACTTGGCTGCAACAAGTAACATACTTCCATTTTTCATTTCTTTTTTCTGATGTCCTCGTTTTTTATTCTCTGAATCCTAAAAAGGGAGAAAATGTTTGGATGATGAACCCCACTTACCATCTCACACAGTCCAGCACTGTCACTGCCACTTGTTATCAGTTGCTATCATTAATGCTACTCCAAAGCTGTTACTTGTGAATAGACAGAATCTTAATTAAGCTCTGTGCCTGCACAACTACAAGACATCATCGTGGTGTCTGACCGCAAAGAAATCATCATGCTTTGTCAAAACCTCACAGTGTCACTCCAAAGTTTGGCTCACTTTAGATTTTATTTGAATATATATATTTGATTTCATAGAATCAAGCTTTCACCTTTTTATACACTAATCATGAGAGTAGGACCATATAATTGCTTTTCTTTTCCCCTCTTCTCTGATCATAACGAGTTGTGCAGCTTCCATGTAGCATCCAACGTACAGCATGCATAGTACATTTTCAGAGCTGAACTCAGGAAGTACCACCTCAAAAAGGAAGGCCAATATAAAACATGCACATGTTAATTTTACTCATCCAAACTGGTTAAAGCCTCTGAATTCTCAAAGCTTTTCATTCAGTTTCCTGCCAGAATGGACTAACTAGCTCACTTCTTGCATGTCAGAGTTGCAGTCATGGAACTTTCAAACCAGAAACTGGTTATGCTCTTCTGCTGTCTACAAGGATGAAGGTTTTCCCATAAATTCATTTTAAAAAAAGATTTAGAAAATTACAAGTTAAATTATTTTACGAATAAACTAATTTAAACTAGCCAAAATTCACATTCGGAGTATTCATTCAACTAGCCATGATAGTTTCTTTTAGAAAAAAGCTTGCTTAGCATCATATTCACTTACAATATTGAAAACATAATCATGACATTTCAGCCATGCCAAACACCAAACACCATATACTAAGGAGCATCCGGTCAAATTACTCTTCCGAGATGACAGAGTTGCGAGGTAGTAAAAAACCAGTAATTTATTGTTCTCTATGCAAATCATCATATGTGTGACAAAGGTTCGTCATGCCATATACATAGAGAATCACACAATAGTTTATAAAGTTAGCCATTTCAATATGATTTTATGCATTATCAACTAGAGTATTATTTAATAAATAAATTATTATAGAGATTAGAAGTTAAAGTTCTAAAATACTAAATTGAATATTCTTAAAAATAAAAGAAATTTTATATTTAATTAATACGTATCAACAATATGAAAAAAAAGGTTATCCTGTATCTAAGTATAAACTTTTATGTAACTCAACATTGTAATTTTTGTAATGATTTCTCTTAATAGAAATCACATTAATTATTATAAAATATGTCTTTCTAACGATAGTCAAAATAATTACAGTACAAATTACCTTTTAAATGAATTGTATTAATTACAGTGGAATTTATTTAATAGTAATCAAATTAATTACAGTACAGATTACATTTTTTTAATTAAATTAACTATGATACAAATGACCCTTTCAAATCATGTGACACTTCTAATAATGAACAGTATAAATTATTGTCCATGCTCACAAGTGCAGAAATTATATACAGTATAACGAATAAGCACATTCACTCTCTCAAAAATGGTATAGATCTTGATTTCATCGAGAGGCATCAATGTAGGAAGAACCGAGAGCAAAAAAAATAGTACAGCTCGTTTGACGTTGAATGCCAGTAAGTTCTACTGCTGTTCAAAAAAAATATATCAGACGATGTGAGGTACTGTTACTTGATCTTTGGCAGCTTGAGCTTTCAATATCTTTCGCAAAGCATCATGACATCTGGCAAGTCCAACAATTGACCAAACCAAGTAACTTGGGTGAGAACTAGTCAAACAGTTTAATTAAGAAATGAGAAAAGGTTATGGTTCTGTAATCTGTCTTACCTCCAAGGAAGATGATCAAGGAACATAGATGGTGAAACAATAATATCTTTGAAGCTTTCTCTATCTGCCATGTAAGCTTTATAACATTTTTCCCTCTCCTGTATTCTCCACAACGCCCTAAGATCAGATTGTGATCTTTGCTTCTCCAGTACAATGTGAATCACAGAACCAGGTAGATACAGCTCTGGGGGGTCATTGGAAGACGGATTTTCAGAATCTGGAACAGTCTCTATAAACTGAGACACTGGATCATCAATTGAACGTGCATCTTTAGCAAAAGCATTTGTAAATTTGGCATTATCAATTCCAACAGAATGATCCCTCGCCCTAGCGTCAGACCAAAGTGAGCATTCTTCGTGCTCATTGTTGAGGCAATCTTCACTATCGAAAGACATATATTCACCATAGTTGGATATAGCAAGACCCCCTTTAGCAGTCTGATTATCTTGTTCAATGCTACCTGTTGCAATAATGGAAATCTTTTTAGAAAAGGCACCTTTAACAAACTGATTACGATGATTTTGATCATTTTCAACACTTGTAGGGTAACAATATATATTCTCAAACATGCCTAATATGCTATTAAAGATTAGACACCTTCATTATCAGTTTCACACTGGCTTCTGCGGATTTGATGATTTTGATCATCCTTGATGATCCCTGATTGGAGCTCGGATTCGTTCTCGGCATTCGTGTTATTTCTCTGATATTTGCTTAGGTATAGAAACCTACGAGCAAGTCTGAAAATCATGGCACTATCTGTTTTAGGATCTTGTGATAGTGACGTGATTGCGGCTGCCCTTAGCCGCATAACAGATCCAATTGAAAGGCGTGATGAAAATTCATTTCCAAATATGATGCTGCATCACAAAGAATAAATTCATTTCCAAATTAAAAGTGTTACCAAAAGAGAGATGACCAAAATCAAACATTTTACTAGTACAATTACCTTGTCACAAATTCTGAGCATGCTCTTGCCACAACTAAATCCAGACAAGGGAGTGGCCCAAATGAATAAACGTGCAGATTAGGGTAGCGGTGATAGAGCTGTGGGAAAGACCAGAATTAATTTGGTGCTATAAAATCAAATGCTTAAAGACGGCAGCTAAAAAAGACAAAAAAGTGCAAGGAAATTTTTCTTTGAGTATAATAAGTACTGACTGTTCAAAATGATGTGTACTAGAGGAAACAATGATGATTTAATGACTTAAATAAATGTTTGCATCTGCTTTTATTAAATAATCTTCCATTTGTGAATTTTTTAGCCCTTCATTTTCAATGCTTAATTGAGTTTTTCAACAACCCCTTGATCTTATGTAATATCAGTATTAGAATAAAAAATAATTAGATCTAATAAATATTATGTATAATCATTTATTATGTTTGCTCTAACACTAGTAAAAATACCGTTTTTTCTTTTAGAATGTTAATTCTTCTTGTAAGTATGCCTCTGTTTGACATTCTAGATTTGAACATTTATCTGATAAAGCCTTCGACTTTTGAGTAATGAAATACCTTTTGATATTGCAGACAATTTTTCTAATTCCAATTGTTACGTCTGTCCTCTTGCTAAAGATTAGAAGATTATCTTTCACTTCACTCAACAGGATGTTTCAGTCATTATTTGATATATTACATTGTGACATTTGGGAACCTCAGCTAATGTTAAGCCTACCTATGATGACAAGAGAAATTTTTTTCCTAACCTTGGTTGATGATTGTGGTCGTTTTACTTCGATATAAGTTGTCAATCCAATTTTGGGGGGACTGTATTTCCATTGCAGCCTTTCTAATTAAGGGGGTTTGGGTTGACTCTCCAGTACTACAACAGATATCACCTTGTCAGGTTCTATATGGATCCAAACTTGATTATCACTCATTAAAAGCTTTTGGATATTTGGCTTATGCAACAACTTTACCAGAAGACAAACATTGCATAGGGTTCAAATGAGTTTTTTAAATTTATATATAATGTTGATGGTTCAATTGACAAATACAAAGCTCGGTTGGTAGCCAAAGGCTATGCACAACAAGTTCAGATTGATTTCTCAAACCCCCTTTCTCAACAATGAATAAACTTACTTTTGTAAGGATCTTATTAGCCATTGCTACAGCAAAAGATTAGAGCCTACCATAGTTAAATATCAACAATGCATTCTTATATGGTAAGTTATTTGAGGAAGTATGCATGGATACTTCACAAGGTTTCAAAACAAGAACATAAGGATTAGTTTGCAAGTTGAATAAGTCTATACAAGGACTGAGACAAGCCTCTACACAATAGTTATGCATGTTCTACTCAACAATACAATACCATGGTTTTCCATAATCTAAAAATAATTACTCTTTGTTCATTCATGGCTCTAGTTTTTCATTGGTCATTTTGTTGGTCTATGTGAATGATATTATCCTAGCAAGCCCTAATTCTTCTTTTGTTAACAATGTACAATTAACATTGAGTTTCGTTCAGACTAAAGATCCTTCGGTTCTCTCCAATACCATATAAGCTTGAAAATTGTCAAATCCAGCAAGTGTATCTCTTTCTGTTAAAGAAATTATACCTTATCTTTACTTGATGATACTGGTTTCTTAGGTAGCAAACCAAGTATACTACCTATGGATCCAAATTTCAAACTTAACCTAGATGATGATGACCCCATCGAGGATCTCTTTGTACATAGAAGATTAATTGGAAGACTTATGTACTTAACCATTTCTAGACCAGAAATTACCTTTGCAATTCACAAGCTAAGTCAATAGACAAAGAATCCATTAAACACGCATTTAATTGTAGTCTATCACCTTGCTTCTAACCCGTCTCACCATGTCCACACATATACTTGTTGAAAAACAATTCTTCACTCTCAACCATGTCAGAACTGAGCATCAACTAGTTTATATATTCACAAAGGTCCTTCTTGCTATTGTCATCAATTGTTTCATCAACATGTTGTGAACCATGAACATGTATTTTCAAACTTAAGGAGATCTTAGAATAAAATATAATTAGATCTTATTGATATTACATAATAAGTTATTTTGTTTCTTTTTTTGTTCAGCTTCTTAATGTGTTTGCTATTATATATAGATTTTTCTTTTCTATGAAAGATGCATTTGATTCAATGAATTATTTTATATCTCTCACCCTAATAATGAAAATTACTAAAAATAAGATAACAAAAATTTCTCAAAAAAATGCAAGGTAGTGACGGACCCAACAATCCACTGCATACAACAAAAAATTAAATTTAGATAAATCTTTTATCCAATTTCCTTTATTAATTTTAGGACAAATAATGAGTCGAAACAAAAGGAATGTATTTTCTTTTACATATTCACAAGGTAAGTTAGCTTTTAAGTTGTCCACGATTTATAGGTTTTGCGTTAGATTTTTTGCTCGTTGAAAATGCAATACAATTGGGATGTATAACTCCAAATATCTCATACTTTCTTTAGTCAAATCTCTTCCGATGGATGCTGGTTTTAGTTTTAATTATAGCAACTCATGTACTTGAGTAACATCTCATAAAGATTCAGAACTCGAGGATTTGCAACATTGTGATAAGGCCAGAATTCAATCCCCTGCTTGTGTCCTCAAGACAGCTTCATATTTGCATCTACAATCTGTATTTTCTAATATTTGTTTGCCTGTATATTGTTTTCATAATAGACTTTCAATGAATACCTAGTTCTTTGAAGCAATAAAATAGCAAATTATGTTTTACTAAAGAAGGATAGTAAGTAATTATTCCTATTGAAGTGAGAAATATCGTACTTGCAGTCCAAGCAATGCAGCTATAGCGCCTCCAAGCGAATGTCCAACTATTCGGACATTA
>Ga0209389_1005778_pt1 | contig 10612 bp, 6 predicted proteins | sample CowpearedBW_FD_187526 | JGI IMG/M metagenome (GOLD analysis project Ga0209389, IMG submission 187526) | Root nodule microbial communities of legume samples collected from California, USA - Cow pea red BW (SPAdes) (version 2) | ecosystem: Host-associated > Plants > Roots > Nodule | place: USA... | reverse complement strand
ATATGTACACACTTTATATTCATTATTTTAATTTTTAATTTTTCTTTTTCTTTATAAATACAAAAATTACTATTTCTAATAATCAAAAGTGGATTGTCAAATACAAATGGTGTCATGAAACATTTTCCTAAAAATAAACTTCAAAATTAAGTTTGATATATACTGCACTCATTACAAAGTCTTAAAGGTATTATTAGGTTCATTATTCCTTCTACTGCTTGCTCATTTCTATTTAACGTAAATGAGACACTACACTCAATACAATATCTGAAGTCCTTAGTTTATGTACTGTATCTTCCTTTGATTTATGAGTTCATCTACTATGAGACTTCACATTTCATTTTCCACTTCAACAAACCTAATATGGTATCTCATTGTTGTTCTAAAAGACTTGATCTTCTTTACTGAAAATTCTGTCATTCCCAGCAATCAGTTTGAGTCAAGATGTCGAGTATGCTTTCTGGTAAACCCAAAATAATTGGTTTTGTTATCAACATTCTGAATTGGTAGTGATGGGATTCGAAGAACTATTTCACTTGCCATCATGTCTGAGTTTTTACTGTAGTGTTAAACGAATACTAAGATCATGTTCTTTTGCATTTAACTTAGGTTGGTGTGAATGGTAAATAAATTTTTGACAAACATTTTTTTGATACAGTTGAGAAAGTTACTAAATAGAATTATTTTGTTATTTTTTTATGGAAGTTAAGAAAATAAAATAATAAAATTTTAGTTATTTTTACCAAAAATGTTTGATTGTCAAAATTTTTAATTTTTTTTTATCAAAGTATCATTTTCTTTTCTTATTTGTCTATCTTCACCCTAGGTTTTTTCCTTAACAGGAAAAATGTTATTTAACCTTATTAGACAGACCTCTTTTTATAGTTATAGTGATAAAATATTTTTAGGAAAAGTTAATTTTTATATATCTAAAGAAAAAGAAAAAGTGAACGCAGTGAGGGGTAATGTTAAATAGGTGTAAAAAAAATTATGGTTAAATATGTTTTTGACTCTTAATCTTCGGTAAAACAGAAATTAGTTTTTCTTTAAAATTTTGAATCCATTTTTAATTTTAAAAATGCATAAATTTAATTTTGTTAATCATATTTTCTTAAATTTATTTAATGTTTTAAATTTGGTATTTCATTAAATAAATTAAAAAAAAATTAATTAAAAGAACTAAATTCAAGTTAATTTTTAAATTGAATTATAGTTTAAAAAATAAATTAATTTTAATTTTCGGTTAAAATTAAAAGGCTAAAAATATGTTTAATTCAAAAAATTATGATATCAAAATACCATTATTCTCTTAATATATCTTATAAAACACAATAATATAAAATGTTATGTTTAATTATGAGATGCACTTTAAATCTAATCAAACTTTACGTAATTGATTTGTTAAAGGAGTACATATGATAGGTTTTTATACTATATCAAGAAAGAGATTTTAAATGTAATTCAACTTCACGATGTAAATAAGAATTGTGGTAAAATCTGATATATTAGAAAAACTTGGAGGCAATTTATTCATTATTTTTAATATTTTATTTGTAGTCTTTGTAAAATTAAGAACGGATAAGGTAAAATTATAATTTATGAACCATTCTTTACCTATTAGACCTATCTTTATTGACTAAAATTAGACATATTTTTCATAAGTTTTATTTTTCAAAAAATATAAACTAAATAATTTTAAATTAATATAATATTAATTTTATCTAAATTAGAAATTGTATTTCTTTTAGAACTTATTTTTATATTTGTATAGATATACAAATTTATTTAAGATATATTTCCTCTTTTCCAATTTTTAAGTGTTATTTAAGAGTTAAAAAAAATATGTCATTATGAATTATTAACGATCAGATTAATTATTGTAATAATAATATTTAGGCTTAAATATCTTTTTGGTCCTCATTTTCTTAGTGTTTGTTGCGAATGGTCCTCATTTTGACAGAATGTTTACAAATGATCCTCATTTTTACCGAGTGTTTAAAATAGTTCTCATTTTCGCAATTCGTGTTTTATTTGGTCCTCTAATGTAACACCGTTTAAATTATTAACGGAGCATTGTACAGGTGGCACGTTTTGTATTAGGATGTGTTACGTGTACTGTACAGGTGTGATAATTAAATATTTGGGGTTAAATAAGTGAGCTAGGGTTTTGGTAAGGAATGTTTCGGCAGTTGGTGAGTTTTGGCAATCTTGTTCCTCAATTCCCAATTGGTGTTGTTGCAGTCTTCTTCTTCCTACAATCCCATTATATAGGTATGTTACGGTCTCAATCTTCTTCCTTTACCTCTGTTGTCGTTGGAGTTGGAGGCAATTGTATCACTTTGTGCACTGTTGGTGGTTCAACGAGAAATGGATTAACCCCGATTTGTAGCTGCGGAGAGATGACAACTTTGAGGATGACAAGAACTCCAAATAATATTGTTAGAAAATTTTGGGTACAATTTGTTTTTATTTTTGTGTTAATAATAAACTGGTTTTATTTTTTGGTTGATTGATTTACAGAGTGGTGGTTCCAATAATGTGGGCTGCAACTTTTTCAATTGGTGGTGTTGATGAAAAGATGTCATCATCATGACACAAATGAGACATATTAATGATTTTAAAGTCCATGTTTTGTACTATTGTTAAATGAAGAAATGAATTAGTTTGATTATGTTGATATTAGTCCCAACATGTTTGAAATGACATATGAGCATTGCGTGATATTGATCTAACCTTGGGAAAAATTAAATTGATCTAAGTCTGGAAGAAGTTAAATTCATAACATTAATTCATCCTCATCAAAATGCACTACATCAATGTTTGACAAAAGTGAAATTCTACGAAGTTTAAGGGAAGTCCAAATGCAGTACAATGCTTGACTCTCCACTTCATTCCGAGATCAAGAAAGACGAAGATGAAGAAATTTCCCTAATTGCAAAATTTCCCCTAAATTGACAAATTTAGCCACCTGTACAGTACACGACCCTAATACAAACTGTGTCACATGTACAATGCTCCGTTAATGATTTAAACGGCGTTACAGAAAATGACCAAATAAAACACGAATTGCGGAAATAAGGACCATTTTAAACATTCGGTAGAAAATGATGATATTTTAAACATTATGTCAAAATGATGACTATTCGCAACAAATACTACGAAAATGAGGACAAAAAGGTATTTAAGCCTAATATTTATTCTTATTGTTATTATCAAATGTTCATTGTCGTTTAAAATTTATCACATGTATTAAATATAAATACTTTGCACGACTTCTCAGTAATGTCAATATTTTTTTATTATTTGCAGTTTTAGAATCTCAAATTTAGCTTGCTTGCATTTTTTTTTATGTTCTTCAAGTATTTATGAACAGATCAGGTCTTTTTTTATTTTGTAAATGTATGAATTAGATTCTCTGGTTATTTCTTCTAAAATTGTCAAATATCAAAGAATTTATGATGAATTTGAGACATAGAAAAGGTTTTAAAGCTCAGAAAAAGTGAAGTAGAAAACTATTCCACACAAGTTTTCAACCTCGCTGAGTGTGGTGATTGGGTTGGGTTCCAAACTCATCAGCTTCTTCACTCTCTGATCGGAGCTGTTGACTTCTCTTTGCGACCTTCACCACACCATGGCCACTCAACCCACCAACCATCCAAACTCTGTATACGATTTTACCGTCAAGGTTTCTACTTTATCTCTCTTTGCTTTCACTGTAACCTTAAATCGCAATTTTTCTTTTATCACAAGCTTGTTTTTATTTATTTAAGATTACTATACCGTTACTAGATTAGGTTTAAAATCTTGAGTATCACTTAATCTTGTTTTCAAAATCAAAAAAACACCATTTTAATCCTTGAATGAGTAAGATTTGCGAGTTTTTTCGTTCACTAGCAGGATACTAAAGGTGATGATGTTGATCTTGTCACTTACAAGGGAAAAGTATTGGTCATTGTTAATGTTGCTTCCAAATGGTATGCTATCCCTCTTTGCTATTATATATTTCATCGTCGGGAATTTGTTCCCCCTTATATCAATGATTATTCTTTCTGAAGTTGTCATCGCGTGAGAATATTTATAGTTCTTGTTTGGTTGGTATTGTTGAGGCAGTGGCATGACCAACTCAAATTATGTGGAGTTGAATCAACTATATGAGAAGTACAAAGACAAAGGTTTGTAGTTATATAACGCTTCCAGGGCTTTATGTACTTCATTTCTGCAAAATTCAGGTTGGCTCTATCTATGAGTTGTGCCTGTGGAGATTGATTTTGTGATGCTTTACTGTATGAAGCAGAGTGTTTCCTTTTATTATTTTCCGAGTATGTTTTTTATTAATAGATATGGATGAGTTTGATTTGATGGCTTCATTAGGGCTGGAGATTCTGGCATTTCCATGTAATCAATTTGGGGAGGAAGAACCTGGAAGCAATGATCAAATTAAGGAGTTTGTCTGCACTCGCTTTAAATCTGAATTTCCCATCTTTGATAAGGTAGATGAACATATTAGCTCGGAAAGCTTGCATTTAATCATCCAGTTTGAACCCAAATAGTAAAGTGCCAATTAATTTTATTCAGATACTCTATTTCGAATTCCAACTCTTTTGTGATACTTATGCTGAAGATTAAATAGTATGGATTTTGTACGTCTGCAATTTGGTTAATGCTTATCACTGCCCTGAGTGAGATTTCTGGTTACTGAGGCATGAGGTCCATTTTTTTTCTTGGTCATCTATTATCAATATTAAACCTCCTCGTGTGTGGAAAAGAAGGTCAAATAAACATTTTCATCTGCTTTAGTCTCTATATCTGTGAACTTCCAGATTTTTTGAAGAAATCTGACATCCTTTATATATATTCGCCTCTCTGTCACTGTGCTAGATTGAAGTGAATGGGGACAATTCTGCTCCTTTATACAAATTCTTGAAGTCAGGTAAGTGGGGAATATTTGGGGATGATATTCAGTGGAATTTTGCAAAGTTTCTAGTTGATAAGGACGGGCAAGTGGTGGATCGCTATTATCCCACCACATCTCCTCTTAGCCTTGAGGTAAAAATTGCATTCTCTGTGTTTGTTAATATGCTATAAATCAGATGGTTCATGCTTCCTCTAATTCTTATGACAGCGAGACATCCTTAAGCTACTTGGTGTTGTCTGAAGGAGAGGATTCAGCTGGAAGGAGAGGGTGTGATGAACGTCAAAGGATCTTGTATTCACTTTGTTATGTTACCCTACAAAAATCTGATTTTGTGCATAAACGTGTTTTATCAGCTGAACAAGATTTGGTTATTCCCATTGACAACACATGTTGATGTCTGGTCTGGTTATGCATACTTTCTTGGGATTATGGGAGCATAAATCTAGAACATGTATAATCATATGCCAAAATATGAAAAAGTTGTATAAGGTCGGTTGAAGAAAAATTCACATAACTTTATTTGCATACTTGTGTAATTCATGGAGAAGCTCATTGACCGTAAATAACACTGCTTAATAAAATCTACAAGGATATAAAAGCAAATAGGGCTAATTGCGTCTTATTTCCTATGATTCAACTTATTTTTATTACATACAAATGCTTTTACCTTATATAAAAGTAGTCTACAAATGAGAAGTAGAACGGTATTTGTTTTGATGTTTATTGTTGGCCATCAAATGTAGTCGTTACTATCAAACTTTATATAGAATATAAAATCATATTTTTAACAATTTAGGAGATTTTTTTGTGTTGGTAAAATATAAAAAACCCAAATTACAATTAAAGCATACACACGTGATTATTCATTTCAATAAGTATATTCAAGATCTGTTTGTTTGAGCAAAACCGTAGAATGTAGTATTCACAAGGATTTCTCATCACAACAAAAAAGAGCAATCAAAGACCTGATTTGCATAGTAGAGCTTGACCAGGCAACTAAGCCTCTTTGTCTTCTCAACATGTACAAACAGTTCCCTCCAAACTATTTTAACTGATAAAACCAAACAAAACTGTATTATTAATAGAAGTTTTAATAAATAACAATAATACACAACCTAACATTTTGTATACACTATTTATTTTAGCAAATTATAAATAAAAACTTTATCCCTTATCTTTTTCCTTAAAACAATTCTGATACATTTTCAAGTAGTATGCACAACATCACTTCAATGAATAAAAGAAAAGTTCAATGTGACTTGAAAAGAAAAAACTAATCTGGTATGTGTTGAAAAACAAACTTTGTCCAAAAAAAAAAATTGTCAAAGTATCACAGTTCTTTAGGTCCAGCTCAGTCACAATTATGTTCTGTTCAGTTTATTAAGCTGCACACTGTGCAGAGATATTAAATGCCAGGGCCAAGGACAGGCAAATAATTGAGCTCAGTCCACTAAGAAATTGGAGTAATGTGAACCATTATCAGTGGTCCACATCGAGGGATCCCAGAACTCATCAAATTCATCTCGGGAAAACATGCATCCCAATGAATTTTGCTTTGGATTAGAGTGTAGAAAGGGTTAAAAAAAAGTCTTTTATTTGATAAACTTATCAAGTCATCCATCTAAACCCACAAACTTGCATTCAAATTCACAAAGGTACTACACTAATGTAATTGTCGACCAAACATGTGCAATATCATGAACATTTCAACAGACATTTTTCTGGATATACCAAGAATCATCACTTAATCACGAATAAATCATTTGTTGCAGCATGTGTTAGTGCAAACCTGTCACCCAACAAAAGGGGATAACAACAAGCACAGTCACAATGCTCGCAAACTCAAGTTCATGTACAACAGTTATATACAGATTCCTTCCAAGATAAATCCTCACCCACGAGTCAGGTCAATGCCAGTGTGGGTTTGCGTGTTTTTCAGCTCTGCCGGTTGAGATCCAGGCCAAATGTGTGCGCCAGAAGGGAGGTAGTTTTGATTATGACCAGGTGGAGCACTGGCTGGAGTAGCCATCTTGTCATTATGCTGAGGGTGCTCACCACTTTCATCTGTGATAGTGAGCCCTTGTTTAGGCTTTGTCTTTGAGCCACCATACACAAAACTGCACAATACCACCTGTAACAAACCAAGCCTTTCATTCATCTATATACCTTTTAGATTTCAGGGTTATGATGTTGTTTTGTTTTTTGATGCAGAAATTGAGAAGCATATAGTCCCTACACACTTCCCGTTGCTGAACAGGAAACTATAGTAGTATGAACAGGCCTAAGCTACATCAGAAACTGTATTATTGAGCATCCCAATCTCGCTAATATCTATTGTCCCAACCGTTCAATGCAAATTCTTGTTTTGTCATATTGTTTCAGCCTTAACAATGTGAAAAAGCAATTAAGCAAAGTTGATAACAACCAGAACTTCCAATCCAAGCATGGTGTTGAATTAGGATACAGATCATAAATTGGAAGGTTCATTTTCTGAATGGCAAATCGATATGGAATTGAGAATTGTAAGATTCATGATCAATAATAAGCATAATTCTATGAGCCATTTAACAAAAGAAATCAATCCACACATAAATAGCTTTGTGAAGTTAAATAGGTGATAAAGAGACAATTCATTTGCACTTTTCGTGATTGATGTGCAATTAAAACACATTTGATACAATACAACCCACAATCTATATTGCAAAGCATTGCATCCCACTAATCATTCCATACTGATAATCATGCAACAAACATACTGCAGGCTTTAGAAGAATCAAGATACCTGCACTGGGCTCCCAGCAATAAGCACAGCAACACCACCACCAATAACATGACCATCAGGACTAGAAAGTGAAACACTAATGCCACCAGTTCTATTGGAGGGTCCACCATCTTCAGCAACCAAGTAAGAACCAGACAAGCATAGTATTTGGAATCGTCCCTGTAAAATTTATAAAATATAATAAGTTTCCCAGTACATCGTAAGAACGACCTTAGGCAATAGGCACTTTAAGCAGAATACAATTTAGTGCTTTAACCTCAAAAGTTACACTGGCATTGGTAGAAGCAGGCTGTCGTAGAGTGACTGAAGAAACTGTCCCAGTGCCTGACAAAACGCAAAGAGCCCTTGGTCTCTGCTGAGATAACGATAATAACTTTGCCACAATGTCCTGCAACAATGAAAATTGATTGTTCAAGGAACTTCTATATTAATAATTACACTTATTATTTGAAAACCAAATGAGATGTTTATATCAAGCGGCATCATCATCAATCATCAGTATTACATGTATTCAACAAGCATCTTTAAATAGAGAGTAACCTTCACTGATTTATATTTACTATGATAAACTCAGTCACTGAAAATTCCCTCCATGTGTACATTCAATGATTTCCAATTATATAAACCATCCATTTGGATTGCATGTCATAATGAGTAAATTATAATTATGAAATCATTCTGAATAAAAATGAAGGAAAATTATCTTTGGTAGAGAAAGACGGTTTTCTCCCCACTATAGCTTTTAAATATGCATGCTTTTTAGATCTGTGTGAATTATGGACTATCGACCACAAGTCTTCAAATCACATAAAGTATATTTTCCAAATTGAGCAAACTTTTTTTCCTGTGTTGATATCAATTACAACAAAGAGTTTAGAGTTACAACAAAATTAGCCCATAAGAGGAAGCATTTAAGAAAAATACATCCGCTCTAAGGCATACAATGCCCTCAACAACATTTTTCACATTCAGGATGAAGAAAGAGAACAAAATAATATGAAGATCGGTATGGCGTATGAACAGTGTTTATACCTCCCCAACTCCTATAGTGACAACATGAGGTGAAAAGGCCAAGCCTGCTGAACTATTCATCCATTCACCTGCAATACAATAAACAACAGATGTTAAAGGTCCAACAACTTTCAAGAAAATAAGTAAACTAAATACAAAACTATAGCTAGTTACAACTATTAGTCACTACCAAAACATAAAGGTTAAAAGTGTAAAACTTAGCATCTAACTTTTTATTTTAATTTATAATCCATAAATGTGAACTACTGCCTGTAGACAGTGACAACACATGATAAACACCAGAGATCACGATGATGACAACATTAAGCAGTTGTATACGTCTCCAGGAAATCCTTTCATCACAATTACATTTACTTCCAAAAAATTTGGAAGAGGAATTTAAGAATAGCGGGTGATCATATCATAAGAAAAATAATATCAAATAACTAGGGAAACAAAGAAACAGAAATTACCAGTATAATGCATCTAGAAATAGAAAATAACAGCTACACAAAAATAATGCTTTTTAAAATACATTTCAGCAATACCAGAGCACAGCCGTCATCCACCTCTTACTGTTGAATTGCTAATAACGATTTAATAAATGAAATTTAACAGCATGAAACTGACCACAACATTTATCAGAAATTTAAAGCATCTACTGCTGCACCCAAAATCAGAGCACAAATAGTCAAATACTGAACAGTGAATTTCCATCTAGAAATCATTAACCATATTGCACATACTATAAACAAGAAATGAAGATCTTCACACAAACACACCTAATGCAGCTAGCTGTTGCTTCCTTCCAGATCCAGGTGGGCGCCCTCTTCCCTTTTTCTGAGAAAGGGTGGTTGCATTTTCACCCTGGGTGGAGTTAGCGGGGGCAGACATTGGAGACAACCTCAAAGAAACTGTTCCATCAGGACCATATTTACGGGGTCTCCCTCTTTTCTTCTTAACAGGCTCACTTGAAGGTGCCCCACTGCCAATGCCAATGTCATGGTTAAAATTGGCACGACCCTGAGGAGGCTCCATAGAAAATATGGAGCTAGACCCTACAGAACCACCTCCCTGACCCCTTGAATTTGATTCAGCTTGAATGCCAGGGTTTGATAAAGGTCTGAACCCAGGGGCAGCTTGGAACTCCCCTCCACCACTGAGTGATCCAGAACCAGACCCTCCAACCCCTCCTCTATGCATGTAATATGAAGCTGAGCCACCAGAAAATGCCATAACCTCTCTCCCATCCATGCATTTACTTGCTGCCTGTGCAACTACGCCAAAACTCTCCAAAACCTAACTCCTTATACTAACAAATAGGCGAAAATGCTAAAGTGAAAAGACACAAACAATGATGAAAAAATGTGATTTTAACCCCTGAAAAGATAAAATGATCTAAAACACACAGTTTTACATATACTGGTAACAGGCTCAAAGACTCGGCAAAGTGTCTGCTGGAACAAGGGTTTTGTTTACTTATACGAATCTAAAACATCCCCTCTACAAAAAAAATTAAAATTAAAATTAAAAAAAAAAAAACAAACAAAAAACACCCCTACCCAGTTGAAAGGAACTCAAGACACTATCACCACAGAAAATCCATGAGAAAGCTCACAAGGAAAAATTGTGTTGTGTCTATAAAATAATGTAGGAACCCCAGAAGTTTGGATTCCAGACAGAAAACTCAGACTTGCAAGCTGGCAGTTCAAGGACCTGTCTGAAGTGACTAAGAAAACAAAAAGCCCAGATTTGATATCTAGGGTTTTGACAGAAGAATGCAGGGGGAAAGGGGAAAAAGGACAAAGGGGGTGAGAGTTGGGAGTTGAGAAGGGGAAAGATGAATAAAAATGTGAGCTTTTGAAAGAAAGTGGGGTTAGTGAAGTGGAGAAGTGTGAGTGAAA
>Ga0209389_1005777_pt1 | contig 10613 bp, 8 predicted proteins | sample CowpearedBW_FD_187526 | JGI IMG/M metagenome (GOLD analysis project Ga0209389, IMG submission 187526) | Root nodule microbial communities of legume samples collected from California, USA - Cow pea red BW (SPAdes) (version 2) | ecosystem: Host-associated > Plants > Roots > Nodule | place: USA... | reverse complement strand
ATTTAATAAAAGGGTAAAATGGAGATTAAAGATTGTATGGGGGTGCAGGAAGGAAACAACGGAGGTACGGGAAGAATGAACCCTTCTCATGATAGAGGTTCAGAATATATAAATTCAATTATAAATGTAATTATTTTAAAAGTTGTAATCTATGCAATGAAATGCTGTGACTGTCAAAATGCCTAAAGAACTGAAAATGCAAAATCAGATTATCAGTGTCTTATGTTGTGTCATTCCTTTAAACTAATTACTTGTTTAAAAAAAAGTCAAAAATTACGTAAAATCGCCTCATGGAATCTATACTATTGTAAAAAGTATGCATCTTAAGGAGACTGACAGAGATGACTTAACTACAATATGAAAATCAAAATCCCTCGGGAAGTAAAAATTTCGGGGAGAAGGGATGTAGTTTTGACAGGTAATGATAGCGTGCCTTGGGGTTATAACATTCTTCAATCAGCTGAAAACATGAACATGATTAGTATCGAACAAAAAATGACTCTAAAGTGAAGTAATGAAGATTTCAAAAGTTGAAGCACGACTCTCAACATCAGTTGCAAAACTATGTTCTGAACAGAAGAGCTCAAGTAGCCTACATTGTCTATTCTACGGTACTGGTTGGTAAATATTACAAACAAATGACATGTAAAATCATAAGGGCAATTACAATTGAGGGTTAATCATATAAATTAGTATAACAAGGAAAAAACATTATATCCTATTCTCAATTAAGAGACCGGGCCATTCATAAGAAAATTCCAGCTGCAGATTCGTCTTAATTAAGAAACTATCAAATTTTGCCGTTACCATCAAACACTACACCGAGGAACTCAAATGTGTCGTTGGTTCATCCAAGGTCAGCAACTGCTTCTGGCCCACACATCCGTTCCAACTCTTCCTGTTTAAAGCAATTATGTTCAAATTATAAACTGCAAAAGGTAATAAAGGGCCAGCGAAGGAAGAATGGTAAGAAAAATCTATACCTTGATTGAATTATTTTCAGATGTAAGCTTCTCGCATTCTTCAGAAAGTCTCTGAAGCTCTTCTCTGAGTTTTCGATTCTCACTTCCCAGTGTCTCCACCCTCTTTTGTAAGTCTTCGCATTCAGCCTGGTCAGTACAAGAAATGCAGAACACGTCATTATTCTCTGTTAAATTGTAAAATGGTAGTATGAAAGAACCTGCATAGTCAAAAACTTGTAATCTTCCACAGTAACAAGGGTGCATGAAATGGATATTAGACGAAAGTTACCTGCTTGCGTAACCTTGACCTCCTAGCTGACTCTCTGTTCGACTGTTTCCTCTTCTGTCTTTTCAGCTCACGTTCATCCTACCAAAATCAAGCATAGCCATTAAAACAATTTTACTATTTTAATCTAGGAGGTTCCAAAGTGTTGTTAAGCCTACTACAACCAATTAACTCAAGTTCAAACAAACGATAATCTAGGCAACACAATCTATTTAACTTTAAGCTTTTTTTTCCTTCCTTCAAAATCCTCATAATATTGAGTGACCATACCTGGGAACATGATGTACAGTATCAACAAAACATTCCTTTTCAAATATATTATTATATGTAAAACAATATAAATATGTTCACCATTAAAAGCAAAACATAAATAGAATAATTTCTAACAAAAACAACTGTAGGACTCGTACTTGTATCCATTGTTCACCAAGGGCAACAACTCCTGGGGCACCAGATTGATTATGTCTCATTTTTGCAGCTTCGGCACCACCAGATGAGGGGTTCCATAAGTCCATTCCAATATTAAGATTAGTGGCTGGCATTGAGACAACAGGCTTTCCAGGCACAGAAGATTGAGAAATGGCACCCCCAGAATTGTTCTGGGCATTGGCTCCTGAAAATTTAATGGAAATGATAACTCATCTCAGCAACTGAGAAGGAAAAAAAGATAATCATGAATGGAGATGATTAATACCATCCACAAGCATCAGGTCAAAGCTTCCCTTCTTGTTTGTAGCTGATTCCTGTGGAGAAAACATCATAAAAAAAAAAGGCAAACACAGTTTAGAGAAAAATCAACAAGCTGTTAACTAAACCAATTCAATTCATACTTTTGCTGCGAACATCAAAATAACAAAGCCAAGTGATTGCAAATGAAAAACAGGGTGTTGTTTATATTTCAGCAAGGCTATTATTTACAAAAACAAGTGAAAGCACATGTACTAATGTAATCTGTTATGTACCTGCTGGTTAGTATTCTCGTCACTGGCATTTGATGAACCCTCCGAACCACTTTCACCACTGCTTCATATATTTTTAATAGAAATTCATATTAAAAATGTATATTGAAGATAAAGAAGTAGAAAAGATCTAAATTAATTAGTTCACTCAGTTTTTTGCCAAACCTTTGAGACATGCCATCATTGCCTGAACCTGAGCCTGCCTTTCCACTCTCTCCTGCTTTGGAACCTGTATTTGCAGAAGTTCCTTTCAATTTTTTGGACGAGTCTCGATCCTTTCCATCAGCTCCCTTCGCTTCAATCTCCGTACTTTGCTGGATAGCACTCGGAGTCTAGCAAAATGATTAAAAAACCAACAAAAAAAAGATAGATTGTGAATTAAAATGCCCATTTATAGTAAAGTAGTGAACATGGTTGCCAACAAACAGATAAAAATTCATCCTTTTCTGCTCAGGCAAAGAGGCATTCCAGGGATTGGAGTGTGAAAAAGTGGTTTACCACTGCCATGCTTGGATGAGCATAGATACTCCCAGGAGGATATAAAGCTGGGTATGGGACTGGAGTCCCGTATGGCGGCATCAAGGGATGCTGGAAAAATAACAAAATTGTAAATGAAGATTCATTTCCATAATGTATAATTGCACATATCCCAAATGATTTACTACATTTACCTGGCTTCCCCATAAAAAGGGATGGGGAGTTGGGGAAGCAACAGTTGAGGCAAAAAAGGGGGGTGGAGTAGCTCCAGTAGAATAATAGGCCTAGTAAAAAGCAAATGCATTGATATCAACATAATTTATCTGCAGAAGTGCTTCAGCAGGATGAAGCTATTTAACATATATTCCTACCTGCATGGAGCTTGACCAATCAGGATATGCAGGCACTGTTGGTGTCTCCTGCTAGTGTAAACAGAGAAGATAAGGAGACATAAGAGAAAGGAGAGGCAAAATAAAAGGGAGCAGGAAGATAGTAGGGGAAAGACCTGAACTGATGAAGATGACTTTGAAGGTTTAGTTGTGCTCTCTTCCCCAGCCCCCATATAGAATAGTTTGGAATCAGTTCCTCTCAGCCACAAAAACAAAACAGACCTATGATCAAATGCTGATATCTGTGCAGGTAATAAGATCAAGTTGAATACATTCCTATGTCAGAAAATACACTCTGAATACAGAAAATATAAATTAGATGGCAAAGCCACTGACACTAAATAGCAGAAGCTATCAAATCTACTGCTAAATTATACTGTAGTACATGAGTTTAAATATTATTTTGTGTACTTCATTCACCAAAGAAATATTTAATTCCACATTTCCTTTACAATTGATGAAGTTTTTGATTTTTTGTTTTTTGTATTTCCCTCTACCTATTCACCAGTTCTCTGCTGTAGTCAAACCCCAAGCAGCCCTTTCTAACATGGATAAACTAATGCTCTTGTATGGAGCATAAAAAAACAATGACAAAATTGATGTCATGCAATGAAAAAAATACTAAAAAACAAACCTTGAATGGAGCATAAAGCAGTAGAGACACAGGGATAACATAATTATTTATGTCATGCAAAAATTGATGCGTGTTTGTATATTCAGAAATGGAATTTCAGCTATGTGAATTTAGAATCCTGGTAATCAATCTCAGACAGTGATGCAGCCAACTTTGAAAATTCTATATAGCAGGATGTGTGATGACCTTTATTTTTAACGTTATAATACAAACTATAAATGGTATTTGCCACACATATTATGTCCCACTGTCAGTTTACACAGACAACCACCATCAATCTACAAGCAATAACAACATAGTAATGAAAGATAACAGTGAAATTTAGAAAAAAGAACATAACAAATTATATAAAAACTGTTACAATATGAACTGATAAACATAAAGGAAGAAAAACTAACACAGCAAATAAAAAAACACTTATAAAGCGTGTGGGAACACAGGGAAAAAAGAGGTAATTTGTGAAATATTATCCGGACAACAGTATTCAAGGGGTATTCCAGGGGTCAAAATGGGAATTTGAAGGCTATATACCATGGAAGCGCCTCTATAGCACACAAAAAGCCACTGTTTCGGCCACTATGCTCAGTATTATGTCAGGTTTACCAAGTGACCATTGTGCTTTAGGTCATTTAATGTATCAATTGCGTTTCAGGTCATTTAAAGAGGTTCATTCAAATCAAATACATGCAATTGCAATTCTTGAGTACTTTATTAGATGCCACAGATTAAAAAGGGATTTTTTTATACTATATTTATCATCTATCCACTTTGACAATGCCCTTAGTTTTTCTGGGCCAATCTATTACTTTCAAACAAGAGAAGAAATGGAAGCAATACAGCTCAACACAAAAAAAAAAATGAAATATCCATCTCAGCTATACAATTTATTCATTTTGTAAGTCCTTTTTTTTTTATCTTCAGTAAGCCTAATCAAACAAAGGCAAAATTTCCCTTTCTGCCCTCCCTCTTATCCATGAGATGATGCTATATTTTTACACTACATGATAATTCCCTCTCTTTTCTAGATCCGCAAACCAAACCAAAACTTAACCCCATATATCAAATTACATCTTTCTGAAATCAGAGATTTGGTTGAAAATCCCAGCAAGCATGAGCATTAGCACCAAGCAACTCCTTTCAACAATCATATAGCTGTTTCAGAGAATGCCACAGACAAAGACACACACCAAAAATTACTTTCCTTAGCAAGCAATAATAACAAACAAAAACAATTCAGATTCCTCAGAATATTTTAAGAAACAAGGAATAAACAAACTAAAGAGTAGAACCAAAATCAAACAAAGTATGAGAATCAAGAAAGAAGCAAGAAAAGACGTAACAGAAAATTGGAATTCTCTGAAAGGTCAGACGGCAAAGCAACCCCAAATAACAATAACATAAAGAAAATAAAGCAAGAGAGCATTGTGTAATCGAAAAATCAAAGTCGGTAAAAAGCCAAGGACTGTGGGACACATAAATAGAAGAATAGTGGTTAAGCAAAGCACAGAGTTTGAGCACGGATCTTGAAGCAATTGGTATTGATAATAAATTTGAGAAGGGGCTAGAGAGAAGAGAAAGAACCTGACCTATTTTCATGGCGTTTGAGGAGAGGGATGAGGTGGAAGTCCAGGTGGGATGGGACAAAGTGGATTTGAAATTTGAAGTCAATAATTCGACACTAGGCTTTTGGTTTGATGTAGTTATAGTTGTATTATGGGAAAACCGAAAGTGAGGTGTTGCAAAGGTTTTTAAGTGTTGTGTTGTGTTGTGTCTGAGAAGGTGTTTGTTGTGGCGTGCGTCTAAGAAGGTAGAAGGGTAACAACAGTAAATGTTTGTTATTTTCAACAACTCCTGTGGCTGTTGTTGCGTTGGAAACTCGAAAGAGAAAAGGAGGAAGGTGTGTGTGGAGTGGGCACGTGGGTTCTACCAGCGGACACTAATTGGAATGTGAAAACATAAATTGAAAATTGAAATTCAGATTGAAACTGAAACCAACCAGAGAGGAGGAGTGAGTTGGATTGGGTTTAGGGCTTGTGGCGTGACACGTGCGGAGAATAGGGTTACAGCTGTGGGGTGTCCGCGTCTCACTGGATTAGGTTTCAGACATTGCAACTTTCGCGATGACTCATCTGACAACTAAGTGCTTTTGTGGATAACTTTTTTTAATATTTTTTATTCAATACGACTTATTACTATATCAATTTTTTTTTCCATTTTAATTCTTTCTCACTCCGCCCCCTCATCACTCCTTTTCTACCTAATTTCTAAATGTAAGGAGGCAACGGATTCGGATGGACATAAACCAAAAAACACACATGTTATTTGTTAGATATGTATTTAAAAAATGTTTGCAGGTTTTTTTTTGGATATTTACAAATATTTAAAAGAAAATATTTTATAAATTTTTAAAATAAAATTAAAAAAAGTTAAATTAAATTTAACTTAATAAATTATAAATTAAATTTTAATTTTAAATTTTAACATATACAAAATATTAAAATATTCGTTATCATGAATAATAAATACTCACAAAAAATATTAATTATATGTCATAAATTTTATTAATAACTCCTCACAAACATAAATATACTTGTCATCCCTATCTTTCCTTAACCGTATTGATCGCAGTGTATTATTCAATTTTAAATTCAATTAAAAAACAACCACAAATCTTTAACACTGCTGTTAAACGTCAGGGTGTATCATTCAAATTTTAAATTCAATTAAAAAAAAGCCTTCTTCTATGCGTTGGCCCATTTCCAAACCTATGTTCGAGACGGGGACTGAATGGTAATTTTTCATTTTCTTTTATTTGTTGGGGTTATAATTTATTTAAATGGTTCTCCAAGTACCGATATTTGATAACATCTTTTTGACATTGTATCACAATTACTGGTAAATATAAATAATAAATGAATTACTTGCTGTTCTCATATATTTTTTATTAGAGCTTACTCCATGGAATTCACCGAAACATTTTTTCTAACCTTAGTTTTTCATTTATGAGCAGAGAGAAATGAAACAGATGTTATCATACGCAAAAACTAAGAATCTCGGGGATATTAATTGTTATAATTTCATTCATTTTATTTCCATTATTATTTCAAATCATTTCTATTTTAATAAAAAAATAATTTTTATTATAGGAAAAGTGTTATTTTTACTTTTTTCAAGTTTAAAATAGAACTATATATTATCTTATCATTTATATTTGTCTTGTTCGGTTTTAGTTTCTTTAAACATGTCTTTATTACAAGGTAGAATTGAAAATCATAAAATAAAAAGCACTTTAAGCATTTTTATTATGATCAAGAAAACCTATGAAATTTATTTATTTATATAAAAAATATTTGTGCTAGTAAACTTACAATAATTTTTTAATAATTTCTTATTTATGAAAATGATAAAAGTAAATATTTTGATAGATGAACATACATTTTATGTGACTTTCTAATTTTTATTATATATATATGTATTATTTCTAACAATTTCAAATATTTAAATGACTAATAGTACGATTATGTTTATATAATAACATCATATTCATATAACTCTTGAATCATTTCAAAAAGAGATACAAATTCATCATTTTTATATTTGTTCTTTTTATGTAGTCAAAACATTATTTCTCTCAGACTCTATCCTTTCTATTTAGTCACAATGTTTTGTCTCAACACAAACTTCAACAAATGCACTATCATATAGGATTTTGTCCTTTCCATGTAGTCAAAGCACTATTTTTATAGGACTTTATCCTTTCTAGATATCCAGAACATTATTTATTGATATTAACCATAATAATATAACTCCGACAAGATAACAGTTATTACTATTTGAGTTGGGGATAGTAACGGGTTCGATCTAAACAAATAATGTCTATGTATAATCTGATCTACAACTAAAAAATTTTATCAGTTATACGGTACTCATTTAAAAAATATTTAAAAATATTTAAAATTTATAAGTGTTCGTGAATACTCAAAAATATTTAAGAAAATATATTTATAATTTTTTAAATTAAATTTAAATAAAATTAAAGAAAAATATAAAATTAAATATATATTTGTATCCGTCCAGAAACAGCGCGTCGATATATTACCGATGATAGAGTTGATATATTATTGATGATAGGGTGATGATCAACAAAGAAGAGATATGAAGTGACATTGTCATTAAGCCGATGCCAGTAAGGATAGCAAACCAATCTCCTTGTAAGAAGCTAAGATTAAAGAAATAATACTAACAAATATTATGTAATTATTTTAGCCGAGAAGATATTTAAGGAAGATATTCTAGTTATTATTCAGGAAAATCTTTCTAGTTATTATTTAGGAAAATTTTATAATTGGATCTTTTAGTTGTTATTTTAGGGAATATTTTGATTTTTATTTGTTAGACTATCTTTTAGGCGGTATCTGATTATGTATATTGACAACATTTGTAAAGGATTGGACTCTATAAATAAAAGTGTTATTCTCATGGTTAAGGGACAGATATATTTTGGCCTAAGTAAGTCATTAGCTAAAGTTGAAATTTATCTTTTTTGTTTTTGTTTTCGGTTGAAGGTTATTTTACACCTTTCCTTTCTTGACCGGAACAATATTAAATTAAAATTTATCTTATAAAATATAAATTAAAATTTAATTTTAATTAAATATAACTTAATCAGGTTAAAGTTTTCACCGATAATGTTAGGGAGACAATAATGATTTCATCAATAACAAACATGTTATATTTTGTTAATAATATGCTGGAATTTCTTTTACATTCTTAACTGAAGATGAGTCAACATTAATTAGGATTGTTTTTGTTTTTTATTTACGAATTTCAATTTGAGAAATTTGTTAGTGTTAGATCCTAAAATTTAATAATTAGAAAAATATGCAAATATAGTTAAATATTTTAAGTAAAAGATAAAATAGTTAGTTAGTTATAAATTGAAGAATTTATTTCAATTTTAAAGATTTATTTTTTAAGAAATAAGATTTGCTGAATAATTATATATGGTTAGATATTAAGAGATATACTTGGATATTGTTATATACTAGATATTCTTACAAATTAAAATATATCCTTAGATATGGTTAGATATTATGAAATATTTTTATATATCATTATTAGATAACAATAACTGATATATAATAATGTATTTTTATTAAATATATTAAACTTATAAATATATCAGGACAAGGATTAGGGTGAGAATTTTAATAACAGTGATATGTCAAGGAAGAAGGAAAAAACTTTTAATGGTTGAGTTTACAGGAACACAAGAAAGAAGTGAAGAGTAAGAGATACGAGTCTTACATTCATGTTTTCTTGTTATTATTATTACTATTGTTATTTTTTTTGCTTTCTTATGTGTGCATGATAAATTGTCTTAAACTATGATTATTTTTTGTTATCTGTAGAGGTTTAAAAGAGTTTTTGTTTAAAATATGTTGTGATTTGAAAAAATTGATAATTGATTTTAGGTATAGAGTTTTTTTTTGAGAAAGATGATATTTTTATGAAAGAATATTTTTCATGATTTGATGAGTATAAGGGTGTGTGAGTATCTTGGGTTGTACAAAAGCTAACTTTGTTGCTTTTTGACGTTTTTTTGTTGTTATCTTGATTGTGTGTGTGGATACGAGTACTAATGTTAAATTGTGGTTGTTTGTGGAAGGTTCTTAAAGTGTTGAAGCTAGAGGGTTGATCTCTCTAGGCATAGAACTTTATGAATTGTATTTGTTTGTGGATGGTCTTTGGAGTGGCGAAGTAAGGGGGATGATCTTTTTGGGCAAAGAACTCTATGAACTATGTTTTGTTTGGATATGTTTGTTCACTAGTGCAGAATTGCATTTTTACCTCGCCTTATAGGCCTCGGTTGGCGAGGAACCGAAGCATATAATGGCGCGGTGACAATTTTGCAATTACAGGCAACTTTTATGCCTCGGTTCACATAAAACCCGAAGCCAAAAGCGGTTATAGGCCTCGGTTCCAAAAAAACCGGTGCCAAAAGAGGTTATAGACCTCGGTTAAGGAGGCCCGAAGCCAAAAAGGTTGCTAGAAATTTCAAAAATGCCATTGACGTTGGGACTTATAGGCTTCGGTTGGGGAAAAGTCGGTGCCAAAAGGGGTTTTAGGCCTCGGGTGTTAGGGAATCAGGGCCAAAAGGGGTTATATGCCTCGGTTCTAAATTAACCGAGGCCATATAGTTTAATTAGGGCTCAAAACTGAACCCCCTTTCTTCCTCGCGCGCGCTGCTCCGCCATTTCTCTTTGCAAATTCCGGCCACTCTTCTCTCTGCAAGTTCCGACCACTCCAACAACGCGAGCTTCGTGCTGCCACTGCATCCGTCTCCTGTGCTGCCACTGCCACTGCCACTGTTGTGCTGCCACCGTTGTGCTGCCGTCGTCGCTGTCTCCTCCTCTCTCTGCGACTTCCGGCGAGACCACCACGCGAGCCCCCTGCAACTGTTATGCTGTCGCCGTCTCGCCTCGCGTCCGGCTACGCTGCTCTGGCCAGTCGTCCCTCTCTCTGCAAGTGTTCTGGCGTCCCTCCACCACCACGCAAGACCCTCTTCTTCTTCCACCAACTGCTACCGAACTTTCGCGCCTCCGGCCACCGTCGCTGCACCTCCATTTCGTACGCGAACATTTTCCTTCTTTTGCTGCAATTGTCGCGCCGCGGTTTCTTTAAGGTAAATTTCCAATGCGTTTTTGTTTGGTTTTCTGTTTTGTGTATGTTAATTTTCAATTTTAGTTATTGTGAGTGTTAATTTGCATTGAGATTGAAATTGTTTGCAGTGTTTTGATTAATTTTGTGAAAGGATTGAGTCTCAATTTAAGAGCATTGTGTCTTCAAATGTAGAGCATTAAGTCTGAATTTAAGAGAATTGTAAGAACACTATAATTAAATAGG
>Ga0209389_1005774_pt1 | contig 10615 bp, 5 predicted proteins | sample CowpearedBW_FD_187526 | JGI IMG/M metagenome (GOLD analysis project Ga0209389, IMG submission 187526) | Root nodule microbial communities of legume samples collected from California, USA - Cow pea red BW (SPAdes) (version 2) | ecosystem: Host-associated > Plants > Roots > Nodule | place: USA... | reverse complement strand
AGCTCAAATTTCAAAAAGAGGTTTTAAAAATGTGATTAAATTATGAATCACGCTTCGTCATATGGCGGAGGCGTGCGTACATACCGCAAAGGGAAGCATCACAAGTCAACTTTTCCATTTTTTTTTCTTTTAACACTTTTTTATTCTTTACATTTTTTAATTATAAATAAAATTATTAAATAAAAATGTAAAGTAGCATGAAGCTCGTCTAAGCAGAACTGAATTACAGATCTCACTTTCAATGTGAATAAAAATATGATGAAAAGAAAATCAGTACAAATGACAAAAAATGAGGAAAATAATTGGTGAATATTTTAAACTAACAAAAAATATGGAAGTTAACTTCAATCTTAGTTTTTTGTATGATAAAATTTATATTTATTTATATATTTAAAACTTGTCTTATTTGTAGTTATTATAAATCTCCACCTCATTTTCTCAAATTGAAATATATATATTTTGAACTTGAAACTATATTTTAATAAATGATTCGATATTAATAACACAATATGTTCAATAAATAATAAATATCTTAATAATAAGTGATATAATAAGTTTAATAATTAATAAATCTTGTTAGATTACGTTTCTAATGAGTCTAATATCATCTTAAAAAATAAATTTTAAATGATAAAATTTATATTTTTATTAACAATTTTATAAATTTTAAATAAAAATAATTAAAATTAACAAGTCCAGATTTTCAAAAAATTTTAAAAATAATATGAGCATTGAATGTTGCAATAAAAAACGTATAATTATAAGAAAATGTTATTCTAAACTTATTCTAATTTGTCTAATTTAGTTGTTTCATTTTATTATTATTATTTTTAAATGCATGAACAAACACAGGTATATTATAAAGAATAATTAAAGAAGAAGATTCTTTGTCGATTCCTCTTTTTATAGATCATGATTTGCTTATTTGTTTATTCCTCTTTGACCAATCGTTAAAAACTAAGAATAATGTTTCATATGTCATATATATATTAATGAAAAGTAAAAGAATGGACGGTGATTTTGATGCAAAAAAGTCTTACATTGAAAATGACATTAATTTTATAAAGCTTTCGAATCCAGTTGGAAATTAAGCTACCAAACAGTTTTTGGATTTCTTGGAAGAATCTGCCCAACATTTTGGAAACAAAATTTGTATGTAAAAAACAAAATAGATTTTGAATGCTTTTAAATTTATTTACTTAATTCGTATATTAAATCGTTTGACTTTAATTTCTTTTTTTATTTTTGGGTTCCTACAAATAAAGAATAGATATAACCTTGTTCGAGAAAAGCATTTAATTGAAATATTATTTTTTAGTAAAAGTACTATATTATTGTATTATTTAACATGGTAATAAATTAAACATTTTCTACAAATAAATGTTATTCTTGTATTTCTAAGAAAAACTTATATACATAGATATTTGTAGTAATATTTTACTCTTAATAATATTTTAAAGTTACAATATAAAATTTGCGATCGCTGTTAAAAGTAAAAACAAAAACAAAAATAAATAAATATGGTGAAAAAAAAATAGAAATTGAAAATAAACTGATTGAGAGTGAACAAAATTATTACCTACATAAATTAAGAAAGTAATTATCCATGTTTTATATAAATATTTATTAATTCAACTATAAAATAAAACTATATAAAACTATTAGTTTTCCCAGTTTCTTAAAAAACAATAGTTCTTGTGTTAGAACACTTAGATATTACGTGTACTTTTTCCAAACATTTAAAATATTTATTGGAACTAGTACACAAGAAAACTTATAAATAGTGATTAATTTTAGTAATTAATAATTATTAGTAACTATAATTTAGATACCAAATTACAAAGCTAAAAGTTAATGGTTACTAAAATAGTCATTATTATAAATAAAAAATTATAATTGATCAATAAATTAGTTTTTAAAATTAGTTACCATGGTTCTGGCTACCAAAGGAAATTGGTTACTAAAAAATAGCTACCTAGGTTTTGACTACCAGAATGACTTATTTATAAATTGGTCTCTAATTAATTAGTGACCAATTTAGTAACCAATTATAATTTTTTATTTATAATAATGACTATTTTAGTAACCAATAATTGTTTATTTTATAAATTGGTATCTAAATTGATCACTATAGTGACTAACTATTTTTTGTTTCTAAAATTGATTTCTAATTGAGAATTTTCTTGTAGTGTAGAATGGAAAGAAGTATTAGTTTGAGAATTTACTTTACACTTGAAGATTCTTTCTCTTTCGGCTTGGAAAGGGTAGAACTAACTCCTTCCTTCTTAAAATTCTCCTTATCCCTCTAGAGGTGGATGGCTTCTTGTATAAGCTTTTTCTCTTGAGTTGTGTTGTTCCACTTTGGTGGCTTGGTGAATAAGGTCCTCCAAGGTTTCATAATGGTGCATTTCCACCACATCTTGAATTTCCCTATTTAAATCATTTAACAATCTAACCATTGTAGTCATAGGTGTTTCATCTACATTAGCTTTCATCAATGTTACCTCTAAGTCTTGGACATCTTGGACATATTCTTCAACACCCCGATTGCTTTTTGTAAGTCCTTGCAATTTGTTAAATAACTCATGTTTGTAATACGAAGGGACAAATCTTTCGTTCATGATGTCCTTCAATTGCTCCCAGGTAGTTATTGGTCTTCTTCTTCTCTTGTTTATGTCCATAATGATTTGATTCCACCAATTCATAACATACCCTTTGAATTCCAAAGTTGCCATGAGGACTTTATCTTCATCTTCATAGTCGTATGAATTAAAAATTTTATCAACCTTCATCTCCCGTGCAAGGTAGACTTCTAGATCGCTTGCTCCGTTGAACTTGAAAATTATAACCTTCTTCATCATTTGTTCCCATCTAGACATTTGATTTTCCCTTTCATCTTGAATTAGTCTACCTCTTTTTGGTTTGAAATCAAATTCATATGCTCTTTTAAACCTATAGTTATCCATTTCTCCTTGAATTCTCCTACCTCTCCTGAGTACTATATCTGGTTCATCCTCACCTCATCACAATGCAAAGAATGGACTGACTCCTCTCGTCTTGCTCTTCTTATTTCTACTTCTTCTAATCGTATATTGATATCTTCATTAGATTTTTGAAGTCCTTCAACTTGTTGTAATTGATTCATTTGTATAGTGATTTTTTCTCATGCCACCATAATTGTTGTAGTTTTAGGTGACATCGGATTATTTTCCTGTGAAGATTCCATATCCTGCAAAAAGGTTAGTAAACAAGCAATAAAAATATAAAGTTAAGACATCACCACTTTTCTAAGGGTTTCACTCAAGGATCACTAGTGTTTCACACTTGTAGGCTTTTACTCGAATGTACTCTTTTGCCTTTAACGACTTTAAATCCTTTAGTCTAGTAACTTAAACAAAACAATAATGTGAAAAACGTGACTTTAAACAAACAAAAGGCCAACAAGAAACTTGACTCAAAAGGCCAACAAACAAAACTCTAAACAAAACTTTTAAAAGACGCAAAATAAAATAGGATTACCAAGAATGACTTTAGACAATGCGGAAACTTTAACAAAATTGAATGAAGACTTAATAATTCAAAAAAACCATAATCAATTTAAGGCATTAAAATAATTGTGTTGAACTCTTCAATTTTCTTTTGGCTTTTGGCTTTTTAGATCTTTTACTTTTCTTTGGACTTTTGCAGTTCAACTTGACTAATTCAAAAATTGACACAAACACAAAGATTGACAAACCTGACTGTAGAACAAAGTCACTCACTGCCCAAGAGAATCTACTCGTTAGGCGAGAATGCACTGTCAGAAAAATAAATTTTGTGAACAAAGTGGCCTTCAAACCCCTAAACTCATGTAAAAGAATGTAACTGCACTTATACACAATTAATTGGTATTGCCCTTAACAGAAAACACAAAAATAGTTAATTTCCACAGATCAAAGGTAGAAATACTATATTTAAAAACGAAAATCCCCACAAGATAGAAATACTAAGATGATATTTTAAAAGAAAATGATAATGGAAAATTCAAACCAGACCTTATTTTGAATACTAATATGATATAAGAAGAAATTTCGACAAAACCTTGTTGTAGATTCCAAAAAGATACGATCCTATCCAGGAAAGTTGATGATCGTTGTTGACTTTGAATTTCTTATTTAAAATAGATGAATGTTAAAAAGATAAACCATAGTTTATAATTTTTATAATTATATTGAACGTGGATAGAGATGGAAGAATGCCACAATCTAGCATATTGATAAATAAAGGAAGATTAGCCACAAAGAGATCACTCTTTTGATTAGAACCAATAATAGAGACGCCACAATCAAGAAGACTAATAAATCAAGGAAGATTCGTTACAAAGATTTGAGTCTTTGATAAGAACCTAGGCCTAAGCCAAGAACAAAGAGAGTCCTCTCTTTAATGAAATAAAATTCAATATATGATTGAAAAGTGTTTACATTCATTGTAGGCCTATGTATTTGTAGACCCTTTAATGTTTAAAAGATAAAAGACAAAAGATAAAAATAAGCCTAATTATATAGGCCTAATAACTCTAAAAACAATTAAAAGATAAAAGATAAAATATCAAAATAAGCCCAATTACATAGACTCAATAATTCTAAAAATAGAAATTGAATTTAAGAATAACAAAACTCGTTGCCCAATGGCCTGAAAACTTATTTCTTGAGTGCACTGTAAACTATGATCTTCATAGGCTTTGAATATCCAAGTTCTTGTATAATGTTGTTAGAAATTTGTTTTTCTAATCTTTTACGTCTTGATCTTGTCGTAGGCCCTTTTTTAACATCTTGACCGAATATTTCCCAAAACGCAGGAAATTTAAAACTTTATTTCATTTATAAATAACTCAAATTCACCTTATAAACTCAATTATAAAATACATCTATATTCATAAACCAAAGGTTACAATCTAAAAAGTCCATAATAAAAAAAATAACTCTATAAAAATCTCTCAAGCTAGCCCATGCTCTGTCTCTAAGCCTCACCAGATCCACCTGCAACATCATCTGCTCCAGTGTACCACGTACACGATTATCGCCAAACACAAGCAGATAGGGTGAGCTAATATCAACAAATCATATATATATAATATTTATATATCAATACAATTATATCAAAGGAGTTCCATCCTTTGTTTTCATGCCACATGGCCACCACCATATTAACCATGTTCTACGTCTTCTGATAAGTATCTCAAGGTGTCTTGCTACCACACCTATCAGCCACAACTGGTAGAGCACGTACGGGAAACCATGCTACGGATCACACACCGTAACGCCAAGTGGAGTTCTCAATATGAATAACATTCGTAATGTCCTAAGACTACCAAACTCATCAGCTTAATACTGATGAGGGCAATCTAACTGGACCTATCCGTACATGCCACAACGTGCACACTCACATCGGCAACACTCGCCAACCCGAGCCACAACTCAAGAGTTCCTCATGTTCATCCGTCATCCTGAGCCACAACTCAAGAGATGCCATTCCGATTCACAACTCAATGAATGCCAAGTGCTTAACCCCTATCTCGAGCCACAACTCAAGAGATACGTTCCGAGCCACAACTCAAGGAACACCAGCAAGTCTACCTTTGAGGTCTCATCCAAGCCTTGTAGACCATGCACATCAAAAGCAATCACAACACTTTTGCTTCACAGTATCGCTTGGGGCGGCACACAAGGTGCCAGGCGCATCATGCTTCCAAACCGTCTGGCGGGGGATACGTGCCGCAAGGCGCCAAGCACCTCACGTCATAGGCCTTCATGAACATTTAGCTATCGTTTGGCGGTCCAATTCGTGCCACCAAGAGCCATACCAGTAACTAAGGTTGCTGGTTTTGCGCACTTTTGAACGTTGTTTAAGTCACCAACCTATTCCAATTACTACCCAAGTTACATTCTGCATTACCAAGTGGTTTCATGCCCTTACCAATTCCTTCTTCTTAATTTGCATTCTTCAATTTGCTAGTTTATAAACTTAAGCATGTGAACTCGTATTGTTCAATGTCATTAACTTATGGCAAAACTAGATACTCCCAATGAAATCTTTTATCGTTCTATCATAGTCCTTCGTAGTCCAGTTTCATTTCTCAATTATATTCCAATCAAATAATACTCAACATCTCATCCACTCACCTTTACACAACTATTCACTCTCCATGCATAATTCTCACCATGACACCACATTGTTATACTTCTCTCATTTCGTTTCCTTAACTTATGAACTATTGTAACCACTCCTGGAAGCCCAACCCTGCGAACCTCCACCCATAGAGAACTCCATGGATGTCCCTGATGCGGTGTCGCCTGGCGAAAGCCTAAAAGCCGCTAGGCGGTGCGTTACTTTCTAGAAAATTTCCAGAATTGGTACTACACCTATTCGAACCCCAAAAATCCCCATCACTCAGATTTGACCAATTCATCACATCTTAACATTCCAGTCCAAGTCCAATTCAAGCTACAATTGATTCCTAACCCCAAAATTCCCAACTTATCAAACTCTAAAACAAGGTTCACACAATTTCCATCCAAGTTACCCCCATTCACATGTAATTCGACGAATCATAGCATCTAATCATTCACAATTAGTTAGAATAGACTTTTTCCTCGATTAGAACCATCCCAAAACACCCAAAACATCAAAGTCAAACCAAAATTGGTTCGCGTCACTTGGCGGGTGTTCATCACTGCCAGGCAGTTCATCAAAAACCCAGAACCCCGGGTGGTAAGTATACGTCCCCTGGCGGCCAGGGTACCACCGCCAGGCGGTTCCTCTACAAGAACCCAAAATGGCTTAACAATGAGATGAGTCGCCTGGCGGTAGGTCATTGCTCACCAGGCAGTTTCTGGAAATTTCCAAAAACATGAAATTAAACAATATAGCAGGACTTCATGTATAGTCATACTATATTATCATGCAATTCATTCGAAAACACAGAGATTAACGAGTAAAGCTCCCCTAACCTAGTTTCCTTCGCTTAAAATATGGATAACCTTTGATTCTCCCTTGCTCCTAAGCCTTAGTTCTCTTCAATTCAGCCTCTATGCTTCACTTAACCACATCGAATTCACTTTGAATTTTCTCTCTAAAGTTTATAGAACAATGGTAGCCCTTCAGCTCTCTCTTTTTCCTCCTAATTTACTAATTACTAAACCATAATTGGGGATTAATGACCCAAAAACGAAAATCCTTTCATTGATGGTAGTAATTATTATTAAAAATAATAATAAATTAAACAACACACAATTGGCATACATAGGACTCAAACCCAAGTCCTTTCACACAATTAAGTACTCTCAACCATTTGAGCTAGTACTTTTCCACATCACACATGTCAAAATCAAATGTCATAAAGGCTCCCACTACCCACATTTAATTATTTATTTAATTAATTAATTTTCACGGGTCTTACACCTTTCAACTGTCATGATTCCTCTTCAAATTCCTCCTACAATTCTAATTGTATGTATTCTCGAGATAGCCCGCTATCAAATTGTCATATTTAATGAGATTCGTGGTATATTATACGCATAATTGTATTTATGAAAATAATATGTACTTGTTGTTTGATATTATGAGAATACTAAATTTATTTAATATTATTCTCCAACTCGAATGGAGGGGAAGTACATAAGTCCCTAAGCTCGAATTTCTGATATCAAAATGTAACACCTTATCTATGATGTCACTAAATTCCTAATAAATTACTAAATTTACCTGACCATTCTTAACAGAATAAGAGATTTAGAAGGAAAAAAAAACAATTATTTATTTTATAAACTAATAAATCATCAAGGTCTGCATAAATAAAAACTAGTAAAGACTTACAGGCAAAGACAACTCCTTGTTGCTCTACTTGAGAGTCTTACGGGTGGAGTCAACACTCAAGCTCACCAATAAAGACTTACAGAGTGCACCTGCTTTCACTGAAACACCACACACATTCAAAATTTGAATGTTTGCCTTTTCACCATCACTACTATTCCCAGACTCACATTCTAAAGTTTTTACTTTTGAGTCCTATCAATTTAATTGAATAAATGTCTTGATTAACGATACACTTCTTGAATCCTAGCTTAAGATACCATGGATGATATCCTTGTACACATTTTGGATAGCCAAAGACTATACACTTAACAACACATGCATCCAATTTTTCTTTTCCTACGTGAGTAGAAGCAACATAACCAAAAATTTACACATTTTTAAAGTTGAGAAAGTACCCTAACTAGATTTCCACATAAGTGTTCATATCAAGGGCTTTTAAAGGACATTTGTTGATTACATAGGTAAAATAGTAATAGCTTTAGTCCAAAAAACTCCAAGAACTCCAACACTCAACAACATGCAACTCAATAGCCCTATTAAATATTTATGTTAAACCATTTTGTTAGGGGTCTCTACAATCATCTAGTGTCTCAGTATGTCATTCTCTTTACAAAAGGAATTAAAAAATTATGAAGAAAATTCAAGATTGTTATTAGTTCTAAACTTCTTCACCATTTTATCGGTTTGGTTCACTATTAAACTCTTCTAACTCTTGAAATTCTCAAAGACTTCACTATTGGTCTTTTGAGGGTAGACCAATAAATCCCTTGAGTAATCATTAACTATCAATAGAAAGTATATATATCTAAAGTGTGATGGAATGAGAGACGCTCCCCATGGATAATCATGAACATAATAAATGGTTCCCTTTGTTCTCTATTGTCCTATATCAAAACAAACTTTGCAGTTTCTTGGACACAATGTTCACAAAATTTCAATTGCTCAATTTTGTCATTCACAAATAAGTCATGGTTCTTCAACTCCACTACGTTTTTCTCATTTAGATGATATAATCTTTCATCTCATATCTCAATCTTAGATATGATTGTGACCCATATACTACAACACCTTCCAAGGCAAAAAGTTCATTCTTCCTCACACCCTTTATCACTACCATGTATCCCTTTAACACCTTCAACTCTCTTCACTTCCTTTAAACACATGTCTCGTCTTTTCAACCTCGCCAATGGATATTAGGTTACATTTTAACTTAGCTACAAACTTAATTTCTTCAAACAATCTATTAATTCCATCACGTAAACAAAACATAAAGGTGCTGACACTAATTATTTTAGAGAACTTGTATTATCAAAGAAAATGAAATCTCTCTTTTAAGTTTTATAAACTCCTAAAGCTAGATAAAGATGTAATTAACTCTATTTTTTCTTAAAAGCTTCCTTCATTTATTTTACAGTATTCTATTTACTTTTCATATATTTTTCATTTTATTTTATTTATTGGTGCTTAATGATTGGTTCAAAATTTGATTATTCAAATAAAATAAAATATAAACTTATGAACATTTTAAATACATATAAAAGGTTTAAATAAAATATGTGTATCATAGTTAAATTGAAAATTCAATAAATTAATGGCAACTAATCCGAATTCCTCAACAAGTTCATACATTTCATTTTTTTTTAACTCTTTCGTTTTTTATTTATATTTCATATTTTACATTTTATTTATGTTCCAAGAGAAATTTAAGGGGTTCACAAAAATCCACATCGATTAAAATCAATTTATAAAAATGATCTCAAATAAAGTTTAAAATATTGAAATATATACTAACACACTTTGTCATTCTTTTTCATTTATTAAGTTATCATTCTAACAATGCTAAAAGATTAATCTCTTTCAAATAGAAATAAATAAATAAAATATACAAATGAATTTTTAGTTGGCTAAGGCTTTGAAGCATGGTGACTTTTGTTGATATCACTATGCATTAAACAATTAATCATTATTTCTTTGACCTCACATGCTAACCTCATAGTTATTACTTACATGATATATTTTTAATGCAAACTCTCAAGTTGGTGTTAAATATTATTACCCACATCTTAGTCTTCTATGATGTTTTCCCATAAACTTCCACAATTAATATATTTCTACATAGTTTAAAGAGTTTGGTTATCATCAAATAAGAGTACCAAATATCTAAGCTATCATATATTTGTTTTAATATAGAATTAAATAAAAACACGATAAAAATGAAAAACAATAATTAAATTTTATTAAAAATATGAAAAAAATACAATTATGTTATTATTTGTTAAAATATTTTAATGCATAATAAATTGCAACAATGTACCCAAGGAATTTTTTTTTTATCGTGCATACAATTCAAAATGAAATTATAGTCAACTATTTGACCATTAGTTATTGATACTTTTTTATTTAATTTTTATCGTAACTACTTGTATTATTGGTTAGGATATTAAAAGAATCTCACTTATGGTTATTGCATGTTGAGTCATCATGCACAACTGAACAGTATTATATATGACTGTAGAATATTCTTAAGAGAGTATAAGTCGACTTAAAAATTATTGGGATTTATTTTGTTAATTACTTGTTTAATTCGTTTGTGTGACTAACTAAATAAATTCAAGTTTAAGATTAGGTTTAAGTATTTAATCAAAATGAATCTAAACTCAAAATAAAGACCATATTGTATTAAATGGAACCTTTATATTCTATTTAAGAATTATACAATTTTTATTAAAACTAGTGAAATACATATCCTATGTGTGTTATA
>Ga0209389_1005772_pt1 | contig 10615 bp, 9 predicted proteins | sample CowpearedBW_FD_187526 | JGI IMG/M metagenome (GOLD analysis project Ga0209389, IMG submission 187526) | Root nodule microbial communities of legume samples collected from California, USA - Cow pea red BW (SPAdes) (version 2) | ecosystem: Host-associated > Plants > Roots > Nodule | place: USA... | reverse complement strand
ACTATATATATGGCTTGACACAGATAAGAACAGGAATTTTTACAATGATTAATAAGCAGGAACTCCACTTCATTCATTTTGTTCCATTATACAATAAACTTAACAGTTCAAAAATAGAATTGTTTGATTTGATTAAAGTGATAATACTAACATATACTTAGAAAGTAAAATAACAGTTTTATCTAACAATTTCTTAATTTCAGAAACTAAAGCGACAGCACCTACCATGTTTAGGGACCGCAGTGGTTGTTACTCCCAAGAAAAGCAACACTTATAAAATAAATCTAAGTAGGATTAGCATTGCTTATTTCAAACCAACCTAGGCAAGTGTCACTGTGCTAAACGAGAAAAAGAACATTTAAAAGTGGCCACATGCAATTGTTATAGAGTGACTAACAAATGTTTTATTCAGTTAAGTGAAAGTTATGGCACACAAATAGTTTGGTAAGTTATGATCAAGATTAAAACAACTAATTCGTGCGAGGTTTTTTAGAAGTTACATTATTTAAATCTTGACCATTCATTTAAATTTGTACCGTCCAGATTTACTTTTTTTTATCCTCATAAAAATGTCTCTCTCACTAGATATGTTGCATATATCTATGTTGTCCCAGTGTCCTATATTTCAGACCTTAGCATGTTAAAGGGTTCATGACATGACTGTACTTCCTAGGCCTAATCAAGGAAGAACACATTTTGTACATTAACCCAAAGCTTGAAAATGATAAAAACTTAAACCACAAGTTTACAATCAATATCAAGAAATAAGAACTCACCATTTTCTTAAACCACTTTCTCTTGTCCTGCAACAATGAAATCAAGGGTTCACAGAGGATTAGAACTATGACTAGAATCATATTTGAAACCACATCTAGTTACACATATGGATACTTGCTCTTGTTACCACCAAGGTTCTCAATATCTTTATCTTGCTTCAGAAATCTAGTCTGTCTGGATCTCAAGTTAAATAATTTATATCAAGAAAAAGGGGCAATTTTGTACATGAACTCCTATCATTGTATCAACAATAAATAGGGGAAAAAAAAATATATCATTGCGTTTGATTCCTAACCTCATGTAGGATGAGTTGTCATAACTTAAAATGAGTGACAACTGACATGGAATTTTATGGACTTACTGCATCTGGTCTTTCAACTACATCAATAATCCTTTTATCTGCGTTGAATTTTTCGTCCCGTTTGATTTCTACCTTCTTCTCATTAATTTTTTCTTCTTTAGGAGTCTCGCTACTTTGACCAATGTTTGGCTTCTCTTCTATAATCTTCCTCTTTTTATATGGATAGGAATCTGAAGAATGCTTTGGGAAAGTATTCTCAGAAGTTCTCCCTTCAGCTCTATCGTTAACTTGACAATGTGAGATAGGATAAGTCTTGGTCACAATTTTGGGTCTAATATCTGTCCCAACATGTAGATGGTTACTGGTTTGATCAACCCTTCTCTTGTTAAAGAACTGCTCCACTGCATAACAGTAATACAGTGTGCTAAGGTAAGTGCTAACTCTAATTTAAGTTGTCTAGATGTTGCTGTATTATAAAAGTTCAGTAATTGCTCTAGATCAACAAGCCAAATAGTTCAATGTGACGTGAACAGTTTAGTTTTAACCAAAATAACAGGCAACAAAATATAAGACAAGGATAATGACCTTTAACTCCATCAATCTCATTAGTAAATTTATCAATGAGTACACGCCTTCCAACATCAAACGTGCAATTGAAAAAGTAGTCTGCGTTGTTTAATTCCGTTTCTGATGGCTTGGGATTTCTAATGTCCTTTGAAGTGCAAACAACATTGCATTTTCCAATAATTGATTCCTGAAAAACAAAATTTTAAATGAAGGAAAATGAATCAACAAACTTCTTTAAAATGACAAAGATTCAATTTCAACTATATCAAATGTTATAAAAGAAAAAGATATACTAGGTCCTCCTAAAATTACATAACAGTGCAATAAAGCAAACCAAACTGATAACCATTTCAAAACTTCAAAAGGCAGTATGGCTGTAGACCAATGCACATGCTTTCAATCTTTTTCTTCCCCTCTCAAGTTCCTTTTAAAACTAGCATTCTATATATATCGCAACTGATACATTATTTTATAAGCCTCTTTATAAATTATAACCAACCAAATAATGATACATAATACTCATTTCAGCAATTGTCAAAAGATTGATTAAGAATCATTTTCAACCAACCAAAATAAACTAATACCCATTAACTTCAAACAAATAAGCTCCTGATTTCGTGTTATCACCTCACATTTGGACCCCTTAAACCTCACATTTAACTAAAATAACTCTCCAGGATAAACATTCACGCCAACTCAATCTTAAACCATAACCAATTCAAAGCAATTAACACTGCACGTGATTAATATGCAGCAGATAGTATCAGGAGTTCAAACAATTAATTAATTAAATTACCAGGTGGTTCATATTGGAAAGACCTGTGCCCTCACCAGATGCCAAAAATAACTCATTCCAACAGGGCTGATAATCTCCGAGAAAGTTACGAATTTCCATGGGTCGGAAAAACCAAACAACTTTGATCATCTTTTCACGGGTAGGTCTCTCGTATATCTTGATAAGCTTGCCGATGTTAGTTTCAACATTACTTGTAGAGAACAAGTAGACACAATCATATAGAAAATACTCCACACCATCGTAAACGAAGGACTCATAGTAATGAGTGTCCTTGTTCTTCACACCAACTCCCCTCTTCTTGCCCCACTTAAAATCTATCACTTCTCCAACATTTGCCGATGATGATAATGGGCGTGACATCTTCTACTCACAAATGCAAAAACCTGGGACATAATAAATAAATCGCATACTATTTAAAGCAATGAATCATAAGAAAAACAGGATAGGGTGAAGATGGAAGATGAACAGTCAACTAAAGGGTAAGCGACAAAAGTGTAAGAAGAGAAACTTAAGAATTATAAAGAGGAAAAAAGGATTGTTGAGGAAGAAGTTAAAGAAAGAAAGCGAGAGTGGTTTCGTTGGTTCACTAACTCTCTCGCCAAAGAAGTAGTGATGTTTTGTATAATAGAAAGAAAGCTTAAGTTGAGTGAGTGTGTAGACTTTGATTGGCGTTAAGTGCTTCTTCCATTTGAAGAAAACATGCACAACACAATAAGCGTTTGATTGTTCAGAGTTTGTTAGAAGAAGGAAATGGAAATGGGGTTTGCATGTTTGGTTGATGAGTGAGAGTGGAGGAAGGTGGTAATGGAAAACCGAAACGACGTCGCTGCTCTTTGTCCAGACTGGTAAAAGTACAGGGCTTGAGTTGACTAGTCGTGTAAGCATGGAGGTCGTGAGGTGTGGGCAATAACTGTATTTCGAATTTCCTTTGCAAGATTTTATCGTTTCAATCCACTCTGCAATTTTTTATCTCACCCACTATCATTCTGGTTATCATGAAAAATACAATTTTTTTTATCCGGGAATAATACAAATATATATTGATAAGAATATGGTCTTTATTTTACATAGATGGTAATTAAGCTTTTGAAATTATTTGTAAAAAAGTATTTAAACTGATTAAATTTTCAACTTAAATTGAAGCTACTTTACTTTATAGGTGGAATATCCGAATATCTATTTTATTTTTCATTCATATTCTTGTCTGTATTGTATTGTGATTGAAGTTGGCAGTAGATAGGATGAAGTCGTTCTTAATGGCAATATCCTTCAAGCAGTTATTATTATTTCTTAACAGCTTTTCTTTGAACTAAGTTTCACCTCTTTTACAAAAATGTTCATTTTCTAATCATTCAAATTTTATCTTTCTAGCATCTTTTCTTTATACCTTCATAACTGTCAAATAATTTGTTATGAAAAGACCATTATTCAAATTTTATGATGGCTAAAAATGTATCATATGTGTTAAGAATACAACATATCCTATTTTGTTATAGCATTATTACAAAAAGAATAAGACATGTTTGATAAAGATTAAAATAACATGTTTTTTTTTTTAACTGCAAGTGTAATTGTAAGCGTCTAATTATCAAAAGTAAGATTGTAAATAATATTAAAGACAATTACGGTCTGGTCTGAAATTAAATTTAATAGAGTTTTAAATAATTTTCAACAATTAAAACAGTCAGTACAGGTGTCACACACACACGCTCATATTAACTTGTGCAAACAGTAGTTTCAGAAAAAAGAAAAGTGAAAATTAGTTCTTTTATACACCTTTTACCAAGGCGTATATACCAGAACAAATATCAAACTTCAACTAAGTCTGATCCACCCTATTAAAATGATCATTTTCCGCCTTGTTTTAGTTATTTTGTTTTTAATATGAGGTGCAGAAAGAAAAAAATCACTCTTTCTACGTCGAATGTGTACCGAAGACTACTTCTGTGAACGAAAAAAAAAAAACTATAACTGTCTCAAATAAACTCATAAAACTTAATTTAAATTAATTGGTCAATAATTTCTCTCAAGTTCCAGACTCAAATAATGTATAATGTTCTAAAAGAATCATAACGATAAATTGTTAAAGTGAGTGGTTAGGCGGCATCTTTAGACGGTGGCAATTATAAATTGAGGGTGTGTGGTGTTCAGCAGCTAGAAACAATCAAACAACATTATAAATTAAATTTACAAATGATATCTACTACTCATATTCCCGCTTTCTTTAAGGGGAAATGACAACCAGCTCAAATGAGTATAAATATCGACAGCTAAAACACCTAAAGCTGACACATCAAAAACACCCAAGAGAAAAGACGATGCCTTTGATCTCTTTCTCTTGGAAGTACTACTTACTTAGAAAGAAAGAAATGAAAGAGGATGCCAGGAAAATTATAGGAGAAGACAGAGAACAAAACGCCCTACAATAATAGACGGAACCTATAAATGAAAAACTTGAAAATGGGATGGACAACCTATTGGCTTTGAGAGTTATATACATTGAAAAGTTTATTAATAAAGGGTGATATAGCCCCAAGCAACGCCATTGGACACTCCTCGTGGGGTAGATGACCACATCCGGATATTGCAACCAGTCTCTGCACGCGGCATGGGAGATACAAATATTAGCCAACTTAGAAAAGAAACTAATAATGTGTCATCATAAATGCTTGGGAAGTTTTAAGAGATGATGGTAGTAAAAAAGGGAAATGAGAAAAGTATATTTCTCCTACTTCCATTTCCTACCCTTGAACACCCTACTTCTCGTTCCCAAATTGTGGAGCATTAATAAATACACAGAAACTAGAATACTTACAGAATTTAAAAATTTGGAGGCCATTGCTTGACAATATTTCATTGAGACGAGTGAATCTTCGGCACCGGCTATGACCAACACTGGAATGTCTTCTACGGCTTGCAGCAATGAGTCTGCATTTTTTGCAGAGAGGATGGTTTCTGATGACAATTTACAAATCTCGTGAAGCGCTTCATCCCATCCTTCTGCATATAGCGGAGCCTAAACGTATTTAAAACAGTAAAGAATAACACGAGTCAATAAAATATTTCACCAGAATTGATAACAAAAGCACAAGGAACAACCCAGCGGATAAGTAAGCCAAATACACATAAAAAGACTTGTAAGCAAATATATATGTATTCAATATGTCCAAAGATGTAAACAAAGCATTAACTATAAGTTCCCTTCGGAAAGTGAAGTTCGTGCGAGGTTAATAATAATACACCCATTTTCTCTACATCAAGTAAAATACCATCTCCTACACATGTAGTTTAAGGTACAGACGAATTTATAGAAGTTTCTTTTAGAAAAGGGCACGTGTAAATCTAATAATATCATCAAAACTAATTATGTCAACTAATATATTATTATTCAATGTGCCAAAGAATGTTAAAAAAACATGAACCACAAGCATCCTTCGGAAATTGTAGTTTTTCAGTTAAATATACGCCATTTATCTCTACATGAAGTAATAATTTTACATTCTACACAATTATTTCTGCAGTTTGAAACTTACAAAAGGAAATGTAGTTTAAGGCACAGACGCACCTTATATAGAGTCAAAACTTCTGTTGTCAGTTTGGTAGCATCATACCATGACCGCCGATTCACCACATGGGTGATTTCTGTTCTTAGTAGGGGACGGACCAAATGTTTCTTTCCAAGAGATGTATGCAGAAGGATTTTAGCAAAGGAAGGAACAACTTCCCTTGATAAGTTAACATTTAACAATACAACCCCCTTCACTGTAACCTGAATGACAAAAACAAGCCTAGCAACTTAATCAAACGCAAAATGCACATTAACCACAAAAAATATAGCCTAAAACAGTGTGGATATTAGCTTGATCAGACAACTTTATGGAATGTAACGATCAAATAAAAGTCAAACCTTCACATACATAAACCTATATACCATGGAATCCAGTTTTTTATCTCTCTTTATCAATCTGTTGCATAATTACAACATTGGACACAATAGACGTGGATATATGAATATATATGCAAATTATGATAGTATATTGCGATCAGACACATTATGTCCAAAATAAATTATTAAGACTACAAAAAAAAAATTCCATTGCTTAATTTTCTAAAGCCCCACTTGTTGGCTGTAAAATTTAAAGTAATCTTTTATTAAGATACCAATGCAGCTAATTGCATTGATCAAGATATCAAGTAACCTAGAAAAGCAGGAAAAAATACTCACGTTGAAAGAATTCATTGATGTTTGAACTCTCTGTGCAGCCATCAGAGCAAGCAACCCTCCATCATCATGACCAATTAGAACAACCGAAGAAAATCCAATCTCAGAACAGAAAGACAGAAGGAGATCAACCTGGAAACACACAAATCGATCAGATATGTAATAAGTAATCCTAGATTACAAACTAAATTAGTCTTTAGGTACTTAAATCATGTTATTCTCCCACTTGACGAATTAATCTTTTGGGTTGGGCTCTCATGTATTTAGGTAATAAGAATTCCTGTTTCTATTAAAAGTTGAGCATGTAAAAAACTAAAGATGAGCACTTAAATCGCAACATGTATGAACTGAAAGCTCCAGTATCTACTTCAAAAGGAACCGGTACATAAAACAAGAAAAAATAAAATAACTGCTCTAACAACTCATGTTAAGGATTCATAGAAATCACCTGACTTTCAAGTTTGTAAGGATTAGGCAATTCCTTTTTCTCCCAGTCCTCCCGGCTCAGTCTTGAAGTCAATCCCCAACCAGGCCTATCAAATGCAGCAACTGTGCAATTACTCTGCCGGGCTAGAGGTCCCATTACATGTCGCCAGGAGAAGACGCCTCCACCAAACCCATGTATCAAAATAATACCTACTTGACCAATGTCCTCTACATTTTGCTCCGAAGACAAAGACTCTAATTTAATTGTGTTCTCATCTTCACGAATTTCATCTAGATGCAAAACAGGGATTTCTTCATTAAGATGGGGAGAGGTTACTGGAATATCTAAAAGAGGAGCATGTAGAGATGATCCATAGAATTGATTGCTATAGCTCCGGTAGAGTTGCCGATGGGATTTTGGAGACATGCAAGTCAAATGTCTATTCAACTTTGACAACCCCCCAGTCACCGATGAAGTAGAGCAAAATGTTGAGGACATGTTAAGTGGCGGTGAACCAGGCATGCTGAGCTTGTAATGGAGAGTAAGACCTTGGCAGGGGATGAATAAGCTCTCCGAATCTGCAAGTAATCTAAGTGGCAGTTCTTCATCACGAGCTGTTCCAAAAGGCTTCCTTTTCATTTCACCGTCACTTTTTGGGGTTCTCCCTTCGGAGGGAACAGGAGACCGAGGGACCTTCTGATAACCAGAGAAAACATTCTTGCACGAAAGGACCTGCTTAATTAGACAGAAAATAAGTAAAAAAATTACCATATGTATCATCAAAGTAACCAATTTAAGCTTCATAAGTTCAGAAATCTTCTTTGGAGCTGAAGGAAGAATTCGTTGCCACCACCTAATTCCAAAGGGTTAAATGAAAGAAACAACACCATTATGTTATTCCAATTGTTGGAGACCGTTGCAAACTTACCGCTTCGGGGTCAACTCTATGAAACATGAGCTTCCTCCTTGCTCTGCAGCTGGCTCTATAAGCAACCACAGTGTGGCCAAGAGCAAACACAACTGACGAGAGAAATAAGACAGGCATTCCCCATGACTTCTTTAAATGGAGTCTCTGTCTTGTAGGGGAAATGGTAGCTTCTGCTTCAATCTGAGAATTTACTGAGAAAACACAAGCTTTGACTGATAGGAGGACAATTGAGATGAAGGAAGACAGTGTCACAGTTCCAAGATAAGGACCATGTGAAAGAGCCGGGCCATCACAAATAGAATAAACACCTGCATTCATTTAAACAAACAGAAAAAAAAGCACAATATGAGAATCAATCCTTTGTATATAAAATCACAGTAGTTAACACGCAGACAGAGACGCTACAACTAGCGCTTCCTCAGACAGATTTCATAGACAGAATAAATATTGAGAAAAATATAATTAATCATTCAGTGATAAATTCCAACCAAACGGTTTGGGAAAGGAGATCGTTCTGCTTCCTAATTTAAGTCAAAAAATACATTTCTCATCAACGCGCTCATCTCTGTTGAAACACAATCTGTCATCTGTTTCAACGAGTACGAAAAATGATTTCCAAAAAAATAAAACAGAAAACTAACGAACAGAAATATGAAGATAAAATAAAGCAAAGTAAAGAACAAATGGTTTGGTAGACAAATTAAGCAAAGTATCCTCCACCTTCAACACCCTCAACTTCAAGAAAAAAAAAACGAGAAATGAAAAGCTACTAGAATGTACATCAGAAGCACAACGAGTGATCCTCTGGAGAGGATCATCACCATCGTTGTTCCACGTGATACACGATGCAAGTAAACAAGGAGAGGAATAGCGAATCATACAGATAATGATGAAGGATCGTACGACCGAAACGAGAGGAATATCCATCAAGGAGCTCTTGAAAGCGTAACGACGCAAATGCTCCTTGAAGCCGTAGCACTTGACACAGGTGAAGCTGGAAATGAGGACGCAAGGGACTAGCACGTCGACAACCGCGACGAGCACGGGCAGCGACGTCACGAGCAGCGACGCCACCAATGCCGCGACGAAGAAAACCGTCCGAGCAAACCGCCGAAGTTTCTCGAAGCACTGTCCTCCCCTCGCCATCATGGCAGTTCCAACAACAATTAGAGATCCGCCAGCCGGAAACGGTGACGTGGTTTCAAGAAAAAAAGAATAATCGGTTAATTAATTAGTTGAGTGTTGAGAAAAAGAGAGATCTCCGAATCCGATTTCCAACTGAAACCCTAACTTAGCTAAATTCAGTACAACGTTATCCGGCGGTGACTCAGCGGCCATTCTCGGCGGCGGAAATTCAGTTTCGCCGGAATGATTGCGTGTTAGAGAAGAAGAAAGTCATGAAATAAGCCACACTAGGGTTCGAGTGGAATAGTGGAAACGAACGAACACAGAGAAAGAGAGAGAGAGGGGAGAAAGGTTGGAACGCTGAAAAGCCCTCTCTCAGATTTTTCACGAGTTTTGAAAATCCCCTTAACCTTTTGCCTTCTCCAACCTCTTTCTTCTTCCTTCTTTCTTTCGTTTTATGTTTTCCTCTTCACGTTTATTTATTTAGTGATTAATTTAATTTAATTTAATTGATCTCGCTAATTAATCTTTCTTTAATACTTAATTAACCACTGATAATCACTTGCTCTGTTGGCAGACAGAAAATCATCATTGGTTAATTAGAATGATATTATTTCAGATTTTTCACTATTGAATTCAAGCACAGGCTGGCCCCTTTTTTGCAAATGTATTATTTCCAGTTCATTTATTCTTACACCAAATTTCACACTATTAATGCAACTCTTTATTTTTAAACAATACATGTTTAAAAAACTATATTGGTTAAATTAAAATAATATTAAAACATTGTTTTTCAAGAAAGCAAAAATTTAAAAGGAATAAATTTATGTGATTTGACCTTGATGATTATTGGGTTGAAAGCATTGCTTAATTAATTTTTGTTTGAAGAGATAAAATAAAAGCATTGCTCCTTCGTATTCTTATAAGCTTTGACCCAAATTGATAATTAAACATAAAGTAACATCACCGAGATCATTGCTCAGTTGCGTGCAGCAAAAATGAAATAAATAAAGAGAAAAATTGAAGTTAGTGAAAAGTGCGAGAAGAATTTTTCAATAATGCAGAAGTACAAACGGCACGATGTTCTTGAGCCATGAAACGGTCTCAATTGGATTTTTTATATGGAATATAACAGAGAGCAGGCCACGCGTGCATGCTAACAAAACTTTCCAAATTTTAAAATCAGTCCCTGTAGACATCTTACAAAGGCGCAGTAATAATTTAACTTTTCGAGGTCAGAATTGTGAATATCAATATTTATTGAGGAATGAAGATTAGGAGGATTGCAAAAGCTGCGTTTTCATCTTTATTTAAACCTAATTTGTGATTGGTAGATAGGTAAGGTATGTTTGTTGAAGTTATCTGAGTTCATTATTCAAAACATAGAAAAAAAATATTGTTTGATTCAAAAAAAGAGTAACGGTTATGGATTCAGGAGCAAGAAGAATGCAAAGTGGGCCCCACGAAGCATG
>Ga0209389_1005769_pt1 | contig 10616 bp, 7 predicted proteins | sample CowpearedBW_FD_187526 | JGI IMG/M metagenome (GOLD analysis project Ga0209389, IMG submission 187526) | Root nodule microbial communities of legume samples collected from California, USA - Cow pea red BW (SPAdes) (version 2) | ecosystem: Host-associated > Plants > Roots > Nodule | place: USA... | reverse complement strand
TATATATATATATATATATATATATATATATATTTTGTAAAACCCTATTTTTCTACCATAAAAATTTAAAAGGGTCTGGCCCCATCTGTTGGGCCTAAGGGCTGGCCCATAGGGTGTCCAAAATCTCTAAACCAGCCCTAACCCTCCATTCTTGCATTTTTTCAGAAACAATTTCCCATTCCCTCTCCCTTGGCTGCTTCATGAGCTTTGCTAGGGTTTGGCCTTGTCCTTCACCAAGCTAGTTGAACTCCACTTCGGTTCCACGTAAGTTGATCTTCAATCCATAACTTCTCTTCTCTAGCTTTACTTTCGTGTTCCTAACTAGGTTCATCGTAGTGACCTCATTTTGCTTCTGGTGTTAGTATTTCCAGCTCACCAAGCTGTTCCTGGAGCTGTGGTGCTCCTCCGTGGTGTGCTCGTGTTATTTGTTATCCTTTGTCCAGGGAAGGAAGCTAGGGCTTGCTTTTGTGTTTTGATTTTCTGTTTGTCTTGCTGTTATTTCACAATTGTATGGTTGGTATGACATTGTGAATGCATGGAATGCCTTGGTATGTTGGTTTGGATTCGTATGTGTGGTTGTTGCATGGAAAACAGTAACGAGAAACTGATGCTCTCGCCCAAGCAAGACTTGTAGAAACAGGCCAGGTTAGTACTCGAGCTCTCGCTCAAGCGAGGAGCTCTCGTTTGAGCGAGGTGACATCTTGCTCAAGCGAGAGGGGCTCGCTTAATCGAGAACGTGTGGGAGCCTTGACATCTTTTAGTTTTAGCCTAGGCAAGGAACCTCACCTTTGGGCGAGGGGTGGCCTCGCTCAGGCAAGGAGGGCTCGCCTAAGCGAGAACTCGCGAAATCAGCAACCCTCACTGTTGTCAGTCTTGCCTAAGCGAGGGCCTGTCGCTTGAGCAAAAGACCCCTTTCGCCTGAGCGAGGGTCTATGGCTTGAGCGAGATTGATGCAAGTGTTTTCTCGGTGCTTGTTCTTTCTCATGTCTTTGAATGGTGATTTCTTGTATGATTGTATTACCCTGTTAAGGCATGAATTGGTTAAGTATGCATCTGTTAAGTGATTTATGGACTGGAAATGATAAGTTTGGCATGAGTTCGGTATGCGTGATAATACATACTTGGTTGGTGGAACATGATATTGGTATGGTTAGGACGTAATTCCACGATAGTTTCGTAGTGATACCTCATTGATTAGGGCGTAATTCCATGAGTCTCTAGGTGAGACCTCATGGTGGTGACACACACACACACACTTTGTTTTATTTAATTTTATGAGAGCATGCCTAAGCAATTGTAATTTGTGTGGCTCTAGGATGATTAATCAGAAACTTGCATTTGCATCCTTATCTCTTAGAAATAGCCACACCCACAGTCATCATGCCTCATTGTCACCAACACATTGCTCAATCTAATGAAGAACAACCCACTTCTCCCACTCTAAGTTCTCCAAATCACGAACACCATGGGAGAATTGAAGCTTGGTTTGAAGGAAATGAGTGACAACATTCAAGTGTTCCTCATAGAGATGACTAGGAAGCAAATCAACATTCCTAAGGTGCTAACGTATTCATGGCTACGAACTGAAGGGTTTGAGGCTCTCCTCCAACAACTCAAGCATCAAAAGTTGAAGACCTTTCTTGAAATTTCAAAAATCTATCCTAACTTAGTGAAGGTGTTTTTCACCAACTTGCAATTCAAGAATGATGTGCTATTATCTAGTGTTAAAGGAGTGCAAATGAAGATACTTGGAAGGATGTTGTTGCACTTAGGCAACAAGGAGTTCAAATGAGGAAAGGTGAAATTGGTGTTGTGCAAGTGTTCAACAAAGTGAAATCCTATGGGCAATGCTTGAGGAACCCTGGTGTTGAGATCAAGAACTTCCATGTTGGTGGTCTCAAGGTGGATGCAAGGCTTCTTGTTATGATCATCACAAAAATCATAGTTCCATGTGGAAGCAACCATTCTACCTTGAATGAGGGAGACTTGATCCTCATGTATTGCATCCAAACAATGTGCAAGTGGATTGGATCTTTGTGCTTTGTGATCCATGCTCAAGGCCAAGAGACTCACAAATTTTAGGCTATCATATGTGGTGCTGGTGTCCAAGTTCATTAAGTACTTTGGTGTTGATATTGAAAATTAACTTTAAGAGTCAACTTGGATGTTGAACCAAACCTCCTATCTCAATCTACACAAGATGGGCTTGACCTGGGTTGGAAATGTTTAGACTGCTGAAAGAATTGGTGGTGGTGCAGCTACTGGTGCCAATGACCATGAAGTTTGCCCAAGTGGAGCAAATGAAGAGGAAGAGCCCACTATTGGACCAATGGACATTGTCCCCTACAACCCTCAAGAGGACAAAGGCCCTGTGTACTCACAATCTAAGAGGATGGTGCTTCACCAATTGCATGAACTCAATGTGTCTCAAGATGCACATCACACCTTTTACAATGACAGGTTCAATGATTTGGAAGGCCAAATCCATGATATTCATGATTTGTTGACATCATTCCTGACCAAAAACAATCCTCAGGATGACTGATTGTGTTGGCCTTTAGGATCATGCATTGCATTTGTGTTGTCGTGTTATGATTTCTGCCAATTTTTTAATTGGTTGATTCTAATTTTAGTTTGTTGAATGTATAAGCTTTTAAGTTTTTTTCCTTGTTTCAGTTTTTGTTCACTGTATCGTGTGCTACTATCAATGAAACATTATCCTTTGTGTGTGTTCTTAATTGCTTTACTTTTGTTTGATGAATCCAAAGGGGGAGGGAATTGGAATCATTAAAATTGGATGATACCTATACTATTGATAGGGGGAGCATTTGGATATGTGTGTGTTTGTTATCTTGTGTGTACTGTTTTTCGAAACATTTTTCAGATTCACAAGCTTAGATGGAAGATGATGCTTAGATGACACTTCATCAATTCAATAGAGGTTGATTCAATGGAGGTTAGCTTTATCAAATTAGAGGGAAATTGTTAGCACAAATGGATGATACTTATACTATTGATAGGAGGAGCAGTTGGATCTGTGTGTGTTTGTTATCTTGTGTGTACTGCTTTTGGAAACATTTTTCAGATTCATGAATAAAAAAAAACTGAAATTACCAACGGAATATTACCGACGGATATATTTTTGTCGGTAAATTTGAATTACCGACGGATATATCGTTTTTTCTTGTAGTGATCACAAGCTTAAGCAAAGAATGTAAGATAATGCTTAGATGACACTTCATCAATTCAATGGAGGTTAGCTTTATCAAATTAGGGGGAAATTGTTAACACAAATGGCTTGAATGATTTGATGCTTGAAGATTTGATGAAGATACATGAAGTCATTGCATTAGAACATGTTGGAAGATACATGAAGCTTGGAGGAAGAGGTTTGGTAGGCTATGTTTTTCCACCACTCATGTTTGATCTTTCTCAAGCTTCTGGGTTGTTCTTGGTGGTTTTCCAGGTCTACAAGGATAGTCTTGTTGTGCTTGTGTTGATTCTTGTATGATTCAAGAGTAATAGGTTGTAGTTTTGCATATTTTGAAAGTGTAATCTTCTAAACTTTGTAAATCTTTTGAAATAGTGCAAAGTTAGGCTCGGGTTGCGTTGACAAACTGGATGTAACTCAAATATGACTGAACCAATATAAAAATTTGTGCCTTGTTCTTGTCTCTAACTCTTCTCACTTGTTTTGCACTGTAAAGTTTAAAGAAATCTAGTTTGAACCATCTTTTTGTCATTCTTGCATGTTCTAACATGATCTGAAGCTCTGCTCATATTTGTATTACTCAATTGAATCAATCTTGTTTGATTTTTCATGTTGTTTTTTGTTTTAAATCATAAATTTGTATTTCTACAGTATTCCCAGTTGTTTAGTTGGCTATTTTTGAGATTTAATCTGTTGATTTACATAGTATGATATATTTTTAATGAAATCAATCGATTGTCTCTGTTTTTGACTGGTTAAAAATGTACTATCCAGTAGCTTTTGCATCCTCATTTTGTGGTTGATTTGATTGAAATTAAAACTGGTTTATGCTCTCAAATGTTACCTTATTTTTTAATCAGCCAATTAAAATCCCGCTTCTTGGCACTTCACCCATTTCAATACTTATTCATTAAGAAAACCTAGTGACGATTCCCACCAGACTTTAAGATAGCAAACTATCTAGATGTCAAGATTCACTTCAAGAGGTTCTACAAAAGGAAGTGATTAATTTAACCAATAAAACAAAACAAGGTAGCAAGAGGGACAAAAATGACAAATTGAAATGAAAGGGAAACAAGTAGAAAAGGGAAAAGGCATGAAATGATAATAGAAGAAAGGGAGCACACCACTTGAAGGGGGGCCAAAAGGCTATCCAACCCTTAAGATAAGTGGTGAGGCCGCCACTTGAGCTTGCTCAAGATAAGGAAAGGAGAAGGTCCACTCCAAAGGAGGAAAAACACACTAAAGGTTGAACAACAAGAACTCACCCTTAGAGATTTTGTTGGCTGATGTAGATTCATTTTATGTTTTTGGAAATATGATGTCTTGTTGTTAAGAAAACCTAGTGAAGATTCCCATAGGACATTAAGATAGCAAACTATCTAGATGCCAAGGTTCACTTCAAGAGGTTCTAGAGAAGGAAATGATTGATTTAACCAATAAAACAAATCAAGATAACAAGTGGAACATATATGACAAATTGAAGTGAAAGAGAAACAAGTAGAAAATGGAAAGGCATGAAATGATAATGGGAGAAAGGGAGCACACCACTTGAAGGGGGGCCAAAAGGCTATCCAACCTTTAAGATGAGTGGTGAGGCCGCCACATAAGCTTACTCAAGATAAGGCAAGGAGGAGGCCTGCTCCAAAGGAGGAAACACACACATGAAAGGTTGAACAACAAATGTATAGTTTCCTCAATTTGATCAACCTTTTTACAAGACAAGGAGCACCCCTTATATAGGTTAGCATGAGGGCCTCTAAGCAAAAGAAAAGTGACAAAGGGTGTCTCTACAAATATAAAACCCTAGTTTTTGAAACTAGGTTAAACCTAATGCATAAGATGACAAAATAAGAGTAGAAGAGGTGAAATTCCCTCTTCAAAATTTTCCAAGCCAAGGGAGGACCACCATGGTGCAAGTTGTTTTATGATTTATACTTTATGCCTTATGTTTTCTTCTCTCTTCCACATCACCAAATGCGCAACCTAGCCATACCATGTAGGATGAGCTCTCATCCACTCCATTAGTGTTAATCCACTCCTAATTACCATAAGTAAACCTACAAAACAAATAAATAAGGATTAACATGTCAACTATGGTAAATAAGTCAACCTAAATCAATGGTCAACAAGGAAACCAAGGTCAAGCCAACCAAAGTCAACTTAGGAAAACTCAAGCAAGGGAAATGGAAAACAATGCAATGGATGAAGGACTAGAGGCCATCCTTTATAAAAATATTGGTTCTCCTAAGCATATGTCATAGGTCATCTTTGGTAGGAGTTAGGGGCTCATCATTGACCTGTTCAAATTTTCAATGGGTATGACCATATTTTGTTCCACCAAAGCTTTAAGATCCAGTCTCAACTGGATCACTTTTAACAAGGACATAGATAAGTGTTAAATAACTATCAAATGAAATTAAAGATTACAACAAAGAAGCATAAGAGCATGAGCAAAAATAAACTGACTATTATTTGATCCACATTATATAGGAAAAATACTTGGTGCATATAACTCCAGTGCTATCAATTAAATCTTCATATAACTTTAGTCCATCAACCACATTCACCTAACATGTTAAAAGAAGGATCGAAAGAAAATTTATGAGCTATTAGACAGAAAGAAAGAAATAACAAGTATAGGAGATGTTATACTATTGATATCCAAGGTCTCATCTTACCACCAAAGCGAAGTTCACCATTCTTATCAATCACATGAGTCCCTTCTTCTAGACCTCCAATAACAACCACAACATTCATTTAGCGACCAAAAGACTTTATGTTAGAACTATAACCTTTCTTGCATCCTCATTCTTATAATTATAACCTTCTTTAACAACCTTATTCCTAGAATTATAATCTTCCTTGGAGGCCTCATTCCTGTACTGCCCTTGCCTAAACCTTTGACCAAACTTCTTAAACTCCTTGGAGCCAGCCTTTGTTTGATCCACAAACCTCTACTACAACCGCCTATAGTAGATGAACGACAAGTACATAAACTTTGCATCGAAATCAAAGTTTATAAAACCCTAACCTAAACTAGAAGAAGAGTATAGCAGAGAGGAATGGTTAGTTACCATAAGAATCAAGCTGAAGGTAGGAATACCATTATTGAGTTTGGGAACATTGAATCTAACTGTGAAACATTAACGAAATACAAAATAGACAGAGATTAAAGAAGTGAAGCAAATGAATCCTTGAATAAGAAAAGACTATGATAGTTAAAGATATGTAACTAAAATAAAAATATTTTAAGCCATTTATTTAACTATGACAAAATAATGGCCAATAATTTTTTTTGTAGTGATAACAAATTTAGTATTGTTAAGAAAGTATCATTAATTTGAATGCTTCAACGATAATGTTATCAAATTTGGTATCATTGTCTCAAAATGAATAAGCTAGCCCAATCTTACCAGGCCACTTCTTCATGCTTTCTTTTGTCCCTTCATGCAATGATTCATTTGATTTCTTGTGGTTTTGATTATTTGTTATTCTTAACTTCACCAAGAAGGTTTCATAAAACTTTGATCAATTTAATTTTATACTCCATCAACGTATTTTTAGCTACACACTTCAAAATATCAAAAGTTTATTTATATAATTAAAAAGTTATATTCAACATATTTTTTGTATCATGAGTTTAATAAATCTAATTATAACAAATCCTAATTATAACAATCTTTTAAGCACAAAAATTAATTAAAAATCTAAATAAAGATTAAATGAGATCTTGATGGTCTTGATAGATAAAATCAAGTCCATCATTTAATATGTTAAACTTACTTTTAGGTTAAAATCATCAAGAAATCAATATATTTAAAATTATTATAATAATAATAAAGGTTTAATTAGTCGATTGGTACCTACTTTCGTTTGAGAATTTGAGTTTGGTACCTACATTTAAAAAAGTTTCAATTTCGTCCTTTTCAGAAAAAAAAATTATTAATGCGGTTAACGACATGTCAGGTGTTATCCTCTGATTTTTAATTTTTTTTTAATTTTTTAATTTCTATTTTTTAATTTTTTTTAATTTTTTTATCACGTGTCAGATCTTTGATGTGACACATGGCATTATTAGTGCCATGTGACAAGGTACTGTCACGTGTCAGTGTCCCTGCTAAGTGCATTGTCTTGATTTCAATTTAGTTCCCACATATTTCTATTTGTTTCAATTTAATCCCCACATATGTTTATTTTTTTCAATTTAGTCCCACACTATTTGTTTCAATTTAGTCCGGATATATTTTTTTTCAAAATAGAGAAATATTCTATCTCTTTTAAGACAAAATTTATTATTTATATAAATTTTATATTGATATTTGTTATTAAAAAATGACTTACAAAATTAAATATTGATATTTATATAAAGTTTAGTGGTAAAAGTCATAAATAACAAAACATGGATTAACAATCAAGAAAAATGTAATATGTTATGACGTGAGTTTAATAAAAAAATGAGTATTATTGAAATGGGTTAAATATCTTTTTGGTCTCTCAAGTTTCAGTGAATTTTGGAATTAGTCCCTCATCAAAACTTTATACCAATTTAGTCATTCATCTTTCAAAATGTGTGAATTTAGTCCTTTTAACCACATTTTGTTAAGTTTATCTAACGTTTCAAGCACATTTCATGATAGTATTTAAGTTAACATTGAAGCAAAAATGTGTCAAACAATGTAAATAATTTAAATACTATCATGAAATGCGCTTGAAACATCAGATAAACTTAACAAAATTTGGTTAAAAGGACTAAATTCACGCATTTTGAAAGATGAAAGACTAAATTGATCAAAAGTTTTGATGAGGGACTAATTCCAAATTTCGCTGAAACTTGAGGGACCAAAAACATATTTAACGCTATTGAAATTATTATACTTTTGTTTTGTTATTTATGACTTTTACTACTAAATTTTAATATAAATATGAGTAATTCATTTTTAATAACAAATATCAATATAACATTTATATAAATAATAAATTTGGTCTTAAGGGAGAGAGAATATTTTTCTATTTTGTAAAAAAACATTCGGACAAAATTGAAACAAATAGAGTGGGGATTAAATTGAAACAAATAAACATATGTGTGGACTAAATTGAAACAAATAAACATATGTGGGGACTAAATTGAAATCAAGACAGACACCTGGCAGGGACATTGATATGTGGCAGTACCTTGCCACGTGGCATTGACAATGCCACATGTCACACCAAGGATCTGAGATGTGGCAAATTTTTTATTTTTATTTTTAAAAATTCAAAAAAAATAAAAATAAAAAAATTCAAAAAAAATAAAGCCAAAAGTTAACATGCCACATACGGTTCCAGCAATTAATAAACACACAATCACTGTTGAGGATCCACGCACCACTAAAATAATCAATGGATAGATTCCCGTTACAATTATATAAATAATTATTTTATTCTGTTACAATATTTTATTAAGAGAAACAGTTGTAAAATAGATGTTTTGTGTAAGACCCATCTTTTCTGCTCTTAATGTTCAAGAGCTTGTGTAACATTTCGATCGGATATTACTAATTTAAATAAAATAAAGTAAAAATAATATTAAATATGCCATTATTTTTCTAAGTTCTTTTTCAAAATGCGGGATAATTAAAACCCTAATAAAATGTCCCAAAATTCAAAACCATAAATTAAACTTCAGGTTTACATAATTCAAAACTGATCAACTAAATGTTTACAAAATAGTCAAACATAGTCTATAAAACTTCCTAAGTTATCCCCTCTCCAGCTCTAAGTGTCACCAGCTCCACCTAAAACAACGTCTGCTCCCGTGTAACGAATTACACGATCATCGCCAAACACACACAGAAAAGGTGAGCTCATGTAACACTATAAACGTATAACTTAATACATATAAGTTCATCCCAAACTACTTTATTTCAGCCAATGCTTAAACAAGAAACCTTATTGCCCTAAGGTTTCCCACCCAAAATTTCTTGACCATGGACCCAAGATATATATGCTTCCACGAACCTGCCCGCTCATGGCCCTTTCTCTACGAACCTCCCCGCTCGTAGTCCAACTCTACGGACCTCCCCACCCGTAGTCCAACACACGTGATCCAACAGCTACGAACCTCCCCACTCCAGCAACCCTCAAGTGTGAGCACGAAACATACGAATCTCCCCGCTCGTATCCTCACACGAGAGCATCATAATATGAACCTCCCCGCTCATATTATCACGTGTTCACCACCAGCCATGAACCTACCCGCTCATGACACAGTTAAACATCTCTTGGTCCAAGTTCACATCGCAACACACTAAAATGAAAGTAAGAAAAACACATTGCCCTATACAAGATACACACTCAAGCTGGTCTTAGGGATTTAAATGCTTCCACAAACCTGTCCGTTCGTGGTCCAACTCTATGAACCTCCCCGCTCGTAGTCGAACCTCCCCGCTCGTAGTCCAACACACGTGATCCAACAATTACAAACCTTCCCGTTTGCAGCAGCCTTCAATTGTGAGCACAGAACATATGAACTTCCCCGCTCGTATCCTCACACGAGAGCATCATAATATGAACCTCCCCGCTCATATTATCACGTGTTCATCACTAGTCATGAACCTACCCGCTCATGACAATATCAAACATATCCAGATTAGAACTAACACAATAAGCCATGCAAAACATATCACAAACGAACCCTGCCATTGCACCATCGCTTGGCACAACTTAAGCGCCACTAGGCGAAATGGAAGTGCAGACTGCTTGGCAGTTCCACAACACTATTGTGTATCACGACACACAAAGCTTCCATATTTCTGGTTATTGTCTAGCGGTTCACTCTACATCGTTAGGAGCTACACCAGTAATGTGACACTACTTGTTTTAGGTATTCTAACTCAATTCCTAGCATCCAACAAATCAATTCTCAAACATCCAGGAACTAAAATATGCATTCATATACTTCATATACTCAAATTTACAACATCATAGCTCATATGCATCATTCAATTATAAGCACACATCTATCCCTTTCTAAATTCATATAAAACCATCAAAATAAAAGTGTTATACCCAACACACAATCATAGACAACCAAACAAATCAGGAAGAACACATAATCATTGCCCTAAATTATAATAATAAAAATAACAACAACAACAACAATAATGATAATAATAATCATAATAATAAAATGAAACAATAAAAATAATAATAAAATTAATGAAAATAATAATAAAATAATAATACTAATAAAATAAAATAATAATAATAATTAAATAAAGCACTAATAATGAAACAATAATAATGATAATAAAAGCATAAATAAAATAAAACAATGATAAAAATAATAATGATATTAAAATAACAACAACAACAACACCAACACCAACAACAACAACAACAACAACAACAACAACAACAACAA
>Ga0209389_1005768_pt1 | contig 10616 bp, 5 predicted proteins | sample CowpearedBW_FD_187526 | JGI IMG/M metagenome (GOLD analysis project Ga0209389, IMG submission 187526) | Root nodule microbial communities of legume samples collected from California, USA - Cow pea red BW (SPAdes) (version 2) | ecosystem: Host-associated > Plants > Roots > Nodule | place: USA... | reverse complement strand
TCTCGGTTCTTCAATCAGACGACCAGAGAGACAAAACCTCTAGAGAGAAGTCAGAGAACTCTAGAAAAGTGATTTCTAGAGAGATGGTGTGTTTTAAAAATAATGAAACTCGTTTATAACAATTCTATTTATACTAAAACCTTTTAATATTAAAATAATCGAGTCTCACTATTTTTAAACCACTATCACTTTTAAAACGCCATTTTCTAGGGTCTTACAACTGGCAGTCATCTTTGTTGACACAACTTGAAAAATTTTAACAATTATTTGTAAACCAGCTTATTAAAAAGATACAGTTAAATAAAATGAATAAAATTTAAGCGCATAAAATAATTAACAAAAAAGTTGTAGTTCATTTAAAATTAAAGACAAATCGCTACCTAGACATATTACAATAAAAAAATGTCAATAAATAAATTGTCTTCAAATGCTAAAAGTAAATTTATCTCTCAAATCACTTATTTTTCCTTTTCAATATTTCTCTTCAGAAACTTCAATGAAAGATTGTCTTCTTTGATGGAGTCAAGTGATACAATCTTCTTTGTAGATTCTCTCTTGAGTGAACTGTTAGCATTATCATTCGTTGTATTATCTTTGATAAGCTCAAGTGATTGGGATCCACACTCAATTGTTTCATGGGTAAATTTTACTAATAAATCCTATAATAAATGTTAAAAGGAAATAAGATTAATAAAAGAATACAACATTAACAATAAAAAATTAAGATCTTTTTTATACCTCTGCAATATCAACAGTGAACTCATTGACTACATGCTGCTTTTCCCTACTGAACTCTCCATTCCCAACATAAACATCCTTCAAAAAGGTATTGACAAATATGTGAGTAAAAACTCAAACATAATTATTGTTTTTAATCTAACAAAGTAAATTTCAAAATAGATCTTACCCCAGATTTCATCGAAGAATCATTTAACTTTTGAATTATATCATCATCTACACATACTTTCTTAACTCTGAAAGACTGTTCAAGTTTGAAACTCTTATCATTCCTACTTTCGACTTTAAACAACATACTTTTATCCACTAACTGAGCAAACTCCTTAAGCAAATTTCCAGAAGCATTTATCTACCATAAAAAAATAATTTAATATCATATTAAAAAACATTTATCCAACTTATCTATATATATATATATATATGGATATCTTGCAAAGTATACCTTATCATGACTTTCTAACATATCAGCATAAGTTTTTCTGAAAAGGATGGTTGCATCCCTATCAAACAACACAAATGTGGTTGAATTTGATGAGTCAATGACGCGAAATTTGATCCTATATCTGTAAAATTAATAGAAGTTATTAATCATAAAAAGTGGAAAGTATACTCAGATATTTCAATTGACATTAAATGTAATTCACAATAAGTTAACCTTGGAAAGACTTTGATAACATGCTTATTAAACTTCTCGCAAAAACACATCTTAGAATCTGGATAAAAAACTTTGTTGCAAACACAAGCAGTATACCACCAATCATCCTCGGCCAAATATGCTTAATGGTTCCAAACAATATGTAAGTGGTTACCTTTCAATATAAAAAAAATAGTCACAATAGTTATATGAACAACAAAATTGGATGCAAGCATTAAAAAGTCATTCTAACCTCTTTACAATCTTTGAGACCTTGAATGGTTATCCTAGGTTTAAGCGTTAAAAAGTCATCTTCAACAATATGTTTGGAACTCTGAGAAAGCTGAGTTAATGCTTGTGATGGAGATTCAATGTTCTCACACATTCTGTGAAGTAAAAGATAAAGTTAAGACAATGGATATAATCAATGGCGGAGCTCTCAAGGAGCAGGCGGGGGCCACGGCCCCCCCAAACTTTTCCAATTTTTTTTTCATTTTTTTAAAATTAAATGTATTTAATTTTTTTAAATTATGTATATTTTAAAATTATTTAAATTAAATGTAGCTTTTTAAATTAATTATTATTTTTATTTCTTTTATAAAGTATAATATTTAATATTAATAAATAGAAAAATATAAAATCAAATATAATAAATCAAAAAAATTATTAAGATAATTTTTATTTTTTATTTTTATTATCTTTTGAGTTTTTCATGTGTTGCATTTGTTCTTATTCTTTAAATCTTTTCTTCCAATTTTAAAGAAAAAAACTTGTCTCACTTGATAGTGAAATACTTATTTCATATTTAGCATTATTTTTTATCTCATGACATTTTGTATATTATTTTTTATGAATATAGAAGAGTAAGTAATGTATTATGTGATTTTTTATAGACAATTTTTAAGTGGACTTGATTGTCATAATTTTTTGTTGTCTCTTAATTTTTGATTAGATTATGATAGATTATTTTTTAGTCTTAAACTTATTTTTTAAATAGGTATATTGATGAAAAACAAAAGAATAAATCCATTTTTTAAAATTGATAAAAGAGAAGTGAAGATCAAAACAGGACAATATAGTTGGTCACCGCATAACAATGAAATAAAATGTTTGTGATGACTTTTGAATCGATATGTGCATATTAGTAAAATGGAAAATGAATATTTGTAGATAATATGGTTATTTATATTGAAAAAAAATAACTGAAAATTTTAGTTATGATTGAATAATTTGATAAGTTCAAAAATATGAAAAAATAATGAATAATACTTCGTATATGTGTAGTTTCTTTTATATTTATAACTATATTAAATTATCTATTTATTTTTTATTGAATTAGTAACATTAATGTTAAATATATAAATTTTAAGTATATTATTTTGGCTCCCCCAATAATTTTGGTCAAGATCCGCCACTGGATATAATCGAAGATTTGTAATTATAATAAAATGAAGAAGAAATTTAATATTATCTTGATTGTAGTTCAGATGCCTCCTTGAAGTCAACATTGTACTTAATCCTACTGCAGAACTTACAATTTTAAACTTGAACCTTATCTAAATTAAAAAAAAAGTGTATGTGAAACTAACATCGAATAAATAGTAATAAGAAATGTATAAAACTAATAAAAAAAGATTACCTAGAGAAGTTTTAACTTTAGCAAACTCTATACTTATTGCAGCATTTTGTACTTCTCCACTTGAAAGAAAGACATTCAGTTCATCCACATAAATATCAAACAAAGTACATTATATTCGAAACCTAAACATTGAATAAATGTTATGTGAAATCATTATTTTAACAAGAAGAAAAAATGTATGCATTATACTTTAGAACTAAAGTATCCATCAGCTTCTATGGCAATGACATTTAATTTTATTGTCTTTCCATCAACTTGCAATTCTCTTTCTGTGCCAACTCCTACCAGTAATCCCAAGATGTCTACATAATAATTCATAAATATCATATTAAAATTTTTAAAAAAAATCACAAATAAACAAATATTGAAAAAGAAAAATGGTACAAAAACTATAAATATTAACTTACCCACTAAATAATCAGTATCAAATCTAATGGTGGTCAATAACGACAAAAGTGTGTATTGTGGTTTAATATCTGGAACCAAGTTAGTATGAAGCAAAGAAAATTTTGTACCAAACTAGAAATTAATCTTATAAGGGTGGTGTGTAGTTCTGTATATTCCACTATTTGAAGCCACACTGAAATTTTGGATGCCATAAACATGGCCTTCAAATATTTCAGTCTAAAATTTGTAAATTAGAGTACGTCTAATGGACGCATGTATTTTACCTCTCTGCAAAAACTCAATATAATAAACATGTTTAACCTACACATATTTTCTTCATAACAATGATGGAAAAAAATTAAACGCAATATTACCTCTTTGTCTTGAATAGCCAACTCCATGGAGAAAGGACACCTATGTTTACTGAAATCTAGAACAAACCATGAACGTATGACCCTAACAATGATATTTCACTTCTCCTTTTCTAGAGTAACTTCGCTTAGGTTTTGGGTTTGCTTTTGATCTTAACAAAGAGCTATATTGAACTCACAGGAACGATATTCAAAAATCAAAAGTAAACAAATGAGTATTAGATTTGTGACATATTTATAGATATATAGATATAAAAATAATAAAAAAATACAACTAAAACAAATATAAATAAAAAGGTTAAAAGTAGTTATAGAGTTTCAACTTTTTTTTGGGTCAAACCATGGAAAAAAAAAAGTAAGGATTAATACTAACATGGATTTGGAAATTCTTGATAAACTAAAGGTTCATATGTTAGTCGAGTATAAACTTTCAAATGGTAGAAGAATAAAAAATGGACAAAAAATTCAAATTAGGTCTCTGCAAAGATGGAGTAGTAAGTTATTTAAAAAATGATAGACATATGATGTTAATAGAAATATATACTTTTGACCTACAAATGGAGATTTCATACTAACATTTTTTTGTGAAAACTGCAAAAAACAACTATTGATGTCAGAAACCATTAAATATTCATATTCATGTATTCACAAGTTTCATAAAGGGAAAAGTAATACAAAAGAATTATGATGAACATAAAGCATGAAACAAATTATTTAAAAATCAATCCATAATTTGTTGGTGTGATGTATTGAGCAGTGAACCATTAATTGTAACACTAATGTGTAAAAACTGCAGATCTGCAAATACATACTGGTATATAAAGCATTAAACAAAAAAGAAATCAAGAAATTTGTTATTTCAGAGCTACAAAAGAAATGGGCAAACCCTAATTATGTAGACAACAACATATGAACTGCATAGGTTCTAGTATTTCCGTTTTTGAAAGAAAAACTACTATATTTGTAAACAAAAATGAATGAAGTACATACATTTGGTTAAAGATGGTTTGTAAGAATCCGATCCTGCTAGCGAAAAGTAATTTGGCTGAAATTTTTTTGACAATTGTACAAAAAGAAAAAAAGAAGTGTTGTGCATAATAAATTTTATGTGAACACAAGATATAACATTTCAATACTCATAAAAACTTCCTAGAGAAGCCAAATATCTTCGATGATTTAATTTAATAACGTATAAATTAAGGATATGACGATTTGGTGCATATTCATTTCCAACAGTAAAAAATCTCGTGGAAGATGTAAAAAAGTACTCGAGTAGTACAAACAATCTTATCATTCCACAATTTAAAAATCAGATTTTAAAACTTATTAAAGTTTAAAAAAATTAAAATGAGAATTATGACGGTTTTGTATGAAACAACTTTTGAAAAGTCATTTTATTCAACAAATAATATTTAATAATTTAAATGATATCAATTCTTTAAAAAAGGAAAAATTAATGATATGACATTTTGGTTTCTGACATTAATTAACTAGCAAAGATATTCGTATATGGAAAAAGATATGGAACAGTTATCATTAATAACATTGCAAAAGTTGAAAATAGGAAGACTTAAACATAAAAAACCACAATAATCCATACAAAAATTACAGATAATCAAAAAGTTAAAATACTATAGTTCATGGATGCTTTCAATCGCGATGATAATTGTAACATCCCGAGCTTTATATTACGGATTTAAATAAATAAAATAAGTAATTGATAAATACAGTTCATTTAATAAATATCATTTCCCAAAAATGTGGAAAATTTAAAACTTATTATTACGTCATTCTGAAATACCTCAATACAAAATTATAAAACTCCATTATAATTATCAAATTTTAGTAATATAAAACATTACAATTTATTATAAATCATGAAACATAAAAACAATGGTAAAACTTTTGCCCAATCTAACCCCTCTCCGGCTTTATGCCTCACCAGATCCACCTGCAACATCATCTGCTAACGTATACCGAGTACATGATCATGCCAAACACAAGCAGATAGGATGAGCTAACAGAATAAACATATATATACAACACATACATATATCATAACCACATTAAAGGAAAATCATCTTTTGATTTCATGACACATGGCCACTACCATGTCAACCGTGTTCTACGTCTTCTAGGGATTACCTCAAGATGTCTTGTTGCCACACCTATCAGCTATCAGCCACAATTGATAGAGCACGTGCGAGAAATCATGCTACGGATCACACACCATAACGCCAAGTGGAGTTACCAATACGAATAATAGTTGTAACGTCCCAAGACTACCAAACTCGTTAGTTAAATACTGAGGACGACAATCTAACTGAACCCATCCGTACATTATACTACGTGCACATTTACACCGACAACACTTGCCAACCCGAGCCAGAACTCAAGAGTTCCTCGTGTTCATCTACCATCCCGAGCCACAACTCAAGAGATACCATTCCGAGCCACAACTCAAGGAATGTCACGTGCTTAACCCCTATCCTGAGCCACAACTCAAGGGATACGTTCCGAGCCACAACTCAATGAACACCAACAAGCCAACCTTTAAGGTATCATAAAAGCACTGTAGACCACGCACACCAAAGCAAGCACAACACAAATCTGCTGCATCAACATCGCCTGGCACAGACCAAGAGGCGTCAGGCGCATCAGACTTCCAGGCCACCTAGCGGGGGACACGTACCGCCAAGCACCTCTAATACCCTTTTACCTGCAGGTGTCGCCTGGCGGAACACTCCTTGCCACTAGGCGCCTCAAATTTTAGTTCTCTTCTGTTTGGTAACTTCCGCCTGGCGGGTCACATACTGCCGCCAGGCGCCACACCAGTACTCGCACAGTACTGGTTCTGGTTTGATTTCAGGTACTGTATTTAACTCCCTTACTCACATATTCACTCGACAGGTCTAATTATTATGTCTTTGATCAATAATAGTGCCCAATACATTACTACTATCATAATTTCCATATGTAGAACATTTCTATCAAATTCATATCCTTAAGATGCTTAGCCACACATACTCTTAGGTTAATTCCCTACTTTATACCAATGTTTCAAACAAGCATCACAGTTAATTCAGAGCACTATTGGTACTATTCCATTCATAATGTAATCTAATTTATCTCATAACTTGGACTTATTCCACGGCTTAAAAGTTCCAAGTTTACCCATCTAATCTCCTCTATATATATTTATGACCTATTACACCTCATTCCACCAGTCCATTACCATGACTTAGCTATATAGTCTTAGTACTCCCACATAATGGAAGTTTTCCCTTTCTTTAAGTCATCGAAATTCCAATACTTCTTAATTAAATTAAATATGGTCCAAATTAGTTCCTCAACCACCACTGTGCACCAAAACACATAAAATCCGCAGCTTTGGTATGGCGCCTGGCGACAACCAAAGTGCCGCTGGGCAGTTCCCGTTGTTCCAAGAACCCCAACATTCTCCCTGCACTTATGAACCTCAACCCATCCCCTACAACTCTGATTTCAATCAATTTACGACTCCATAGGCTACACTATAGTGTTTTAGGATTACATTTCACTAGTACAATTTTCCAGACACGAAATTTATTAACATTTTCCACTTAATTTAGTGCCACTATAACAAATCCCAAATCCTCAACCCTAAAATGATGTTCATGCAATTTTCATCTCTATTAACCCCCAATCTCATGAAATTCAATGATGTGTGTCGCCTAATTATTTACAAATAATCAGTATTTTACTTTTTTCTAATTAGAATCATTCCAAAAACCCAAAATACCAAAAATTGAGTCAAATTGACTCACGTCGCCTGGCGGGTGTTCATCACCGCCAAGCAATTCAACCAGAACCCAACAACTAGGTTTTCAAGCACGCATCGCCTGGCGGTCAGGGATGTGCCGCCAGGCGGTTCCTCTTCAGGAACTCAAAACAAGCAACACATGGATGAGTCGCCTGGCGGTAGTTCATCGTTCGCTAGGCGGTTACTGGAAAATTTCCAAAAACTCGAAAATTCAATAGATAGAGGAAACATTCATGCATTTCATACTATACATCATGCAATTCATGCTTAAACATAAAAATTAACGTGTAAAACTCCCCTAACCTGAAATCCTTAGCTTAAACCTTGAAATAGTCTTTGATTCCTCCTTGCTCCCAATGACTTGCCTTAGTTCTCTTTGATCTAGCCTATGTACTTCACTCACAACACCAATTTCACACTGAATTCCCTCTCTCTAATTCGCAGAACAATGGCAGCTCTCTGTTCTCTTTCTTTTTCCTCCTTACTTACCAATTACTAGACCATAAATGTGGCTTAATGACTCAAAACGAATATTATCTCATTGATGGTGGTAATTACCATTCAAGCACAATTATGAGGTGGTTTTCCAGCCCCCATTGGCTGCTAGGGTTTCTTTGTCCTTTCACATTCATGCCCAAAAGAAATTTTGGCAAAAAATAAAGTTTAATTTGGATTCACCAAGGTTTGAACCCCTAACCCTGCCAATGTCAAATCAATGCACAACCATTTAACCAATTCATGTTTCGTGATGATTAATATAATTCTACGATTATATTATCACTCAACATGATCAAGCATATTATCAAAAATAATAATAAATTAGAAAACACACAAATGGCATTCATAGGACTTGGGTTCAAGTCCTTTCACACAATCAAGTACTCTTAAGCATTTGAGCTAGTACTTTTCCATATAAAGGCTCCCACTACCCACATTTATTAATTAATTAATTTTCACGAGTCTTACAATAATATTAATTGATATTAAGCAGAATATTGACATCCTTGTTTGCGTTTTCACCGTCAAGCTCGAAAAGAATTAAATCTTTTGCCTTTAGTACATGAATGTCACAAAACCTTTTCCATCCACTACCTATCTTAACAGATTTAGCTCTAATCAACAACTTGCATGGAACTTGTGCTTTTGGACCGTAAAGCACAATGTTGGACAACTAACTATTGCATAAATATTTACATAAGTCTGAATTCAAATCCTACAAAAAAAATGAAATAATAATAAATAAAATTGAAGTTTTATTAAGCAATAGGTAAGAGAAGACAGAAAGCTTCTTCTACAAATTATAAAAATTATACGAAAGAATGTAACAAACCTCACCAAAAAGCTTGCTTTGTAATTGTATTTAGCAAGCCTGAACTCAAAATGAATTAACTTGGACCTTGTTAGAGGAGCATTTGTTCGAACATGACTTAGAAACTTATGAACATTTGACCTTGAACACTGTTGGTAAAAGTTTTTCAAAAGCAGAATTTCCAGAATGTCTTAAGAAACAAAGTTTGGGTGGTTGTAACTAATAAAAATTTCTTAGATCACACCAGCCTTCAGTAATCCTAGGATTATAAATATCCATGTTGAAGGTAACATGGTGAACATTACCCTCCTTATCAGCAATAGTCCAACATGGACGCAATTCATTGCCTAATCTTATCACAAACAATCAGTTGAAGAACCAAAAATCCTTGTCAAAACAGGAAGTTCATACAAAGACAAACATCAGTTAAAGAAACACACTTAAAAATAATGGTAAATAATTTAATGTGTAAACTATTTGAAATGTTTTATACAAACCTGGTCTTCGATGAAAATAGTAAAGAATCCACCCTTAAACTTTGCAGCAAGTATGGATTGTTCACCAAGTATGCATTATGTAGTCGTCATTTGTTAAATTGGTAAGATAGATTTTTTTTAACAAAAGAGGGATGATCTCTCAATGAATCGTATTTAAAAGCTTACAACCATTGAAAAAGAAATCGTGATTCATTGTGAGATCGAAATACAGGATTTAAATTTACAGACAAAGATTGAAGTAGATCGTAATGTAGTAGCAAAAATGGTGATTTGAACATGCATACCTTTCTGTAATGGAGAAGAACTTGTTAAAAAACTTAGTCTGTCGCTGGTAATGCAATGTGAAATGTTGTAGATGATGATAAAAACTGAAGATGATGAAACAGAGAGGATAAGTTCAAAATGAAAGATGTAAATGAATTTTGAAATGTGAAGAGGCGCATTGGTGATAAAAGTGTGTTGGTGATACAAATATTAAATGGAGCAATTGAAATATCTAGACAGTGCAATGATCATTTTCTTGAGAAGTGAAAACCATAATGAACAAAATTTATAAAAACCTGCACCGTGACCCAGATTCGGATTTTGTATTGATTAGTGGATTATTTTAATGTTTTAATCGGAATCAGTTGAATGATGAAAACGTGCGGGAGATGATGGAGCAATTCAAATATCTAGAATAGTGCTTTAATCATCATTATCTGCAGCAGTGCGAATAATGATGAGAAATATTGATTGACATGTTTATTCAGATTTAATTGGAAGTAGTGTTTTAATGTATTGGAATACACAACGATTTTGTAATACGAAGAGGTTTGTAGTATTTCGTGAGCAATGATAAATGGTGATTTCCAATGCGTTGCAATATTTCATATTTATTTCATATTTATTAAATATTTAATATTTAAACTTGGCGTGAAATGATCTTGGAATATGATAGTTCTAAAACTTAATATTTAATGTTTAGGTTAAATGATTTTAATAAAAATTAATTAATAGCTAATAATTAATGTATTTGAGTGACGCTAAAATTTTGAATTTAGATGGAAACATAATTAATTATATTTAATTCAAAATATAATTAACATTTATTTATAGCTCTTTCAAACTTCTGATTTTTAGTTATTTGATTAAAGAACTCCATAATTAAATTAATGACTTTGAGAAAAGTATATAACATAAAAAGAAAAAAACACATAACTTCATATATATATATATATATATATATATATATATATA
>Ga0209389_1005757_pt1 | contig 10623 bp, 3 predicted proteins | sample CowpearedBW_FD_187526 | JGI IMG/M metagenome (GOLD analysis project Ga0209389, IMG submission 187526) | Root nodule microbial communities of legume samples collected from California, USA - Cow pea red BW (SPAdes) (version 2) | ecosystem: Host-associated > Plants > Roots > Nodule | place: USA... | reverse complement strand
CAATACGAAAGAAATTGAAGGTGCAATGTTTCTGTTAAAAACATAGTCTTAGTAACTTTTTTTAATTACCCTTAATTACTAGGGGTGGCAATGCGGGCCGGCCCGACCCATTTAGGCCCGGCCCACATAAGGCCCACACAACGCGGGCTGGCCTACCCCGCCCCGCACACTTTATACGGGTTGCAAACACTTGCCCACCCTGCATATTCCTTGACCCGCGGGCCCACGGGCTGGCCCACTTTTTTTTCTTTGAATTTTTATGATAAAACTTTCAATGTTTAAAAATCGGAAAACTTTAAGAAGTTTACAAAATTAAGTAAAGACTTTGGGAAATTAGATGATAAATTGATAATTCAACATTTTCATCATATTCATACGATGAGATACACAATGTATTCTTTAAATTTAGCACATTAAAAAATACATAATACTTGTCTTTTCCAGTTATACAAGAATTTTAAACGTTAATGCAAAAGTCCATAACAAAATAATTAATATACACAAGTGTAAGTTTTTTTTTTCTTAATTTTATGCGGACTTGCAGGCCGACCCGCGTGGGCTGCAGGCTTATGCAGACCGGGCTACTACAGGCCTACAGGCTCTTTACCCTGACTCGCCTCGTATTTTTTTCACGGGCCTGCGGGCCGGCCCGACAGGCCATGCCCAAATTACCACCCCTATTAATTACCATGTTAGATAAGATTATAATGATAATAAATACTAACATTTTTTTTTCTGAAGAAGTCATGTGGGTGCATGGAGATGCCCCAATTTAATTCACCCAAACACTTTGAAAAGGTAAACCCAATTATACCGAACTTTGGGTCTATTGCTTCATTTATGAATGTAAGGTTTTTATTATATTAGCCATACAATATTTTATTTATTTACATCTGAAAGCAATAAATAATATCATGAAACAGTATAACAATGACATCATTCATTTAACTAAAATGTTGAAGTGCAGAACCTCAATTGAAATATAAAAATATCAAATAACTTAGATCAAAATAATTTAACAGAACTTAACTAAAATTAATATCTAAACTTATAAGAATTTAAAAATTAATTAAACATATTTTATATTATAATTTTGACTATTTAGAAGAGCAAGTATTTTCAACTTTCAATTTTTTTCCATTAGCTCACATTTTGTAGTATTTTTATAACAATAATTGTAGAAAATTATTTATCCAAACATTCCAAACTATATACCAAAATATTGTTGTCTTATTAGGGTGAGAAATCGATTATTGTTTTTAAAACATTTAACCGTTAGTCATCAAATTTCTTCTTTGCTTTCAATAGTTAATTCATTTAAAAATTAAATGTATTACAATTAATTTTTTATTTAAATAACTCATTAGTTTAGGTTGAAAATGTGTTCCAATTAGCTTTTCATATTATAATTGTACATTTTTAAATATGTAAATTATGAAATTATATAATAAAACCACTAAAGTGAGACATGTTTGGTAATCCAAAATAATTAACATAGAGTATAAGTATTGTCATCCTAAAAAAACAACCATACATAAACAAAACAAGATTATCTTATGGTTCAAACCGAAGATTCTACTACATCCTGTGGTGCATCCGCTCCTGCATCATCTCCTACTTACACCAATGAATGGTTTTCATTGCAACAGAAGAAATACACAAACAACACAAATAAAGTGAAGGTAAGCTCTTTATACATACATAGATTTAAATTCATACATAAAATGTCCACACAATAAGATATCACACCTAAATTAGTAGTTCATCATTCCAAAATCACAACACAATCTCATCAACACATACAAACATAAGGTAGACTTGATTATCCGAATTTATGCATTGACTAGGACATAAGAAGCCTTGCACCTGGCTTAACAATAAAATTCCTTTAGACAAGGTAAGTTAACTTATGGCATCGCCAAACGAGAGGTCTCACCCTTAATATCACCATAAGAATCTCCTTCAACTTTCACCACCTAGACTATGACACTTTATGTGAGTTTGTAAGCCTAGTAGAATATATGATGACTTCTGACCAACACATATCCCTAGTCAATGCATAACATTAAATTAATGAGGATTTGTACTTCTTCCTTAGAGGCCAAAACTCCAAACAATCATACAATTCAAACTTATTCTCATTTTATTCCATTTATTCACTTTTGCTCTCTTAAAGGCATCACACTTCCTTAGAACACAATTCACAACCATTTTCACCATCCTTTCCACTCCATACATTACTTGATATCATAATATAACCTTCCCAATTGAAATTACTAATATCATAACAAAATTCCACAATCATAACCCATCTCACCAAAAATACAACAACAATGTTCCTCAACTATTCATCATTCACAACACAAGCAACATGCATTTTTGCATTTCACATCGCACCTTTTAGATTAAAATGTACATATATATATATATATATATATATATATATATATATATATATATATTATATTTTGTACATCACCCAAATGGTTCATATGCTTTCAATGAATCCCAAATAAATCTGCACATTCTCATACAAGTATATAAAGATATAAAATGGCCACTTGACAACACTAATACATCTGTTGGGATTTTATAAATAAAACTACAACTTGCACAAAACTCCTAAAATTATGTTTTATATTCAAAATAAAGATAAGTGACTCAAGCATGCGATGCAAAAAGAATCAATCCAATTGAATAATTGTGGAGAAAGTTATGCACCAAGCAAACAAGAGAGCTTTGGTGCCACTTTGATTACAACTCTTTTAATTAAATATTAATCATTTAGTTCATGGTTATGATAACATAAAAGTTTATGATGAATGTAACATTAACTTTGTTAAATAAAACACATGTTAGCAATTAGAACACACTTAAAATTGGGAGATTTGATACTTTATTTCTCTTACACGTTTCCTTTTAGATCAATTTGATACACACCCTACATTTTAACATTTGGCAACATTTGGTTCTTACACGTGCCAAGCATCTTCTACAAAAGTCAAGAGACAAAAGAGATGTAGTCTGCAAATAAAGGTAGATGGTTTGCTTCTGTCAGTGGTCTACAAGTAAAGGCTTTTCTTTCCCACGTGATAGCCTAATGCTTTCGTTTAAGTTTAACTCTCTCTCTCAACTAGTGGTTTCTTTCGCCTTCAAATCGCCTGATCAACGTAACATTTCGAGTTCTTCCTCACACATTTACATATTTGTGTTTCAATCTTTACTTCTTTAATTTTTTTCTAGTTCTTTCACATATCATTTTTTTGTTATGGTTAAGCTCATTGCATTTTTTGTTTCTTCCTCTCTGAAAATTCCTCCATTTTGATCTGTTTGATTAACATGATATTTGTATTTCTACTTACATTTAAACTCATATTTGGGTTCTAACCCTATCATGTTTCCTTGTGGCATTTTGTTTTTTGTTAATTTTACGTTTTTTAGGTTTATGGTTTAGGCTATTTCATGCAATTTTTGGCTTTTTTTTTTCACAATATATGTAATTTTTCATTTTTTTGGTTCACATCAGTATTTTCACTTTATTAATCTCTATATATTGTTTTCATTTTGAAGAAACTACTCTGCATATCTTGCTACATTGTGTGATCTCTACTTTTTACTATGGTAAAGGCTATTTTTTTTGTTGACATTGTTTAATGCCTAAGTTGTATTTTGAGTTGTAAGTTGTATTTTCCCATTTTAAGTGGTATATAAATATTCATAATGCTATTAATCTATCGTTGGCATGTATGCTTTTGTCATATTTTTGGCAAACTATTGACCAAATAAGTTAAGGCGTATAGCAATTCAAAAACCAAATTCAAATTCAAATAAAAGAACAAGACTATTGTTGCTGCTTGTGTTAATTTATCCTGTATCATTGTCTCTATATATACATTTGTGGACTTTTTCTATTTTTCACTTTAATGTCTTCCATTTACTAATTCACTATTGTCTATTGTCCAGAAACAATCCCACTCCATAGTAGAAGTGAACTCGGAGAAGAAAAAATGGAATATTATTGCAAAAGATGTAAGGTTATGATTTGTTGAAGATTATACTAAAAACAAATCTCCATTTTCAATGGAAATTGTCCTCCAAGACAAATAAGTACTAGAATACAAATCGTTCACAAATTATTTACTCTTCAACATTGTTATAATTTAATATCCTATATATAAAAATATTAATGCAAGGTGTATTGATCCATGCCTCGGTAAGATGTGTAAGACCTGAGAAAATTAAATAGTTAATTAAATAATTATTTAATAAATGCGGGTAATAAAAGCCTTTAAGGTTTTTAATGGAGATTGCTATGATGTGGAAAAGTGCTAGCTCAAATGGTTGAGAGTACTTTGATTATGTGAAAGGGCTTGGGTTCAAGTCCTATGTATGTCATTTGTATGTTATTTAATTTATGCATTTTTATGTTATATATTTGAATGTGAGGCGTGATAACATAATCTTAGAATCAGAGGAATTATCACAAATATGAGTTGGTTGAATTGGTTGTACACTTGCTTTGTGATTGAAGGGTTGTGAGTTCAAACTTATAATAATCGATTACCAACTCAAAAAATTCTATTTTTCAAAACCTACTTAAGATAATCGATTACCACGAATGGTAATCGATTATCACTGGTAGTTATAACTTGGCTCTTGAAAAACAACTTGAAATAATCGATTACCACTAGCAATTATAAAAATATACTTTTTCTAAGTGAGTTCTTAGAAGATTGAGTGATGCGTTGTGTTTTCTAATCCTTACTCTTTTATAAGTTTTCTAATCCTTACTCTTTTATAAGTAGGGTCTTTTGATCTGAATCAAACCATTTGTGTGAGTGAGTGATAACTTTTTCTAAGTGAGTTCTTAGAAGATTGAGTGATGCGTTGTGTTTTCTAATCCTTACTCTTTTATAAGTAGGGTCTTTTGATCTGAATAAGTATAAATATCAGTGTGCATCTTCCTCCCTTAACCTCTTTATTTATCTGCACTTGCATTTAAAGTAACTGTGATTTTAAGTTAATCATTAAAATTTTGAGAAAATATTTAAAACCTGTTAAGACTTATAAAAATCCAATTCACCCCCTCTTGGTTTTTGACCAAAGTTTAAATATTCAGCTGCGTGATACCAACACAAACCTTCCTAAGAACAAAATTGCTCTCTTTTTGCCAAATTTTCATGGCATGAATATGAAAGGGTTTAGAAACCTTAGCAGTCAAGAAAGGCAGTCGAGAGTGCTGAAATATATTTTGTAAAGGGTATTGAATAACCATTAAAAACACATTTTAACTTATTTTTTGTTTTATGGTGATAAAGGGTAATTAACAGTGGATTAATTTTGAGAGAGAGAGAAAGAGTAATTAGGGGGAGACAGACCTGAAACAGTGGGGTAAGTGTTGGGCAGCGAGTTTGGCATATTGGCACGTATTGTAGAGCAGAATTGGAGTGGAAAACCAGTTTTGGGAGTGCAAGCAAAGAACAAGAGTGTTTTGGGGTTAAAGACACATCAAATTCACGTTTTAGTAAGGAGTCGGGGTAAGGGGAGTTGTTTCTGCGTGTTCTTATTCGTAATCACTATACTGTGAATTGTATGATCATAGTTGCATGAACCCTGTGTTTGGTTACGCTGTTTCTACACTGCTTTTGGGAGTTTTTGGATTTTCCCCAGAAACTGCTTGGCGGCTCAACTCCTGCCGCCAGGCGACGCATCAGAGGTTAGCGTTGTTCTTGAGTTTGGCTTGAACCGCTTGGCAGGGTTGAATGTTTGCCAGGTGGCACGACACAGTGTGCAGGTTTTCTTGGCTTTTGGTTGGTGCTTGGGTAATTTTGAATTCTGAATATGATGTTATGTGTGATATTATGTGTGTATAATATTTCAAAAACCGGAATTGGCAGTGTTTATAGAAAGTCATGTATGAATAATTATGATAAGAGGTTTTGGGTTCATAGAAGTGAAGGAATGATCAATTGATGCTGACTATACCAATAATTCCATGGCTCACAAGAGATAATATTAGGCTTTCTGGTTTGGTAAAATTAATATGAATTAGTGAGGTTTGGTGTAATTCGATTGGGTATCAAATCAAGCTAGGAGGAATCACGCAACTGGTGCGAAAAAAACCTATTTTGTGTCTAGTACTGGTGTACCGCCTGACGGCGGCAACGGTAGAGGTAGTTGGAGTGTCGTGTTCTGAATGGGCGCAATAAACATTGATGGGGGATGTTGGAATAGGAAAACTAGTCATAAATAAAGTGGAGGAAATTGGTACACATGGACTTATTGATATTGAGACATGGGGAGGAGTTGGAAGGTATGGTATGTTAGGAGTAGTGTGTAAGTGAATGAGGAAATCTTCTTGGAGGGGTAATGGAATGAGGATTGAGGATTCACGTACTAATTAGTGAGAATTGGGAATCTTTGGGGTTATAGATGAAAGGGTGAATGGGGTAGTAGATAGAAGGGAAACAAGTAATAGTTGATCTATAGTGTCGAATTATAGTTATGAATGTGGATTGGTGTAAATATCATTGGGTATGGTTGGTGATGGTGATGCAGGGTGGGAAGTTGGATATCTGAAATTAGTGGAATAAAACTGGAAAAATAAGTGTATACTATTGAAAGGTGATAAAACTGCCTATGAGTAGAAAGTGCGATAATAGGCATAATAACGGAATGAGGAAAGGATGCATAACCAAATTTGGTGCAAACTAGGATTGCTAATGAGCTTGTTTAGGAGATTATGAAATGTGAAATATTTGGTAAGTGGGTAGGCCTTGATTAAAGGACTTAACAATTGTGAGCAATAAATACCGGAACCAATTGGGAGTTGTGAATTATCAAGAAGATAACATTCAATTGAGGAGTGAATTCGGGACTTCTAAGATGGCTTTGAGATCTTAAGCCAAACGGTGTTGGGTGCTAAAAACAAGTAGAACATCGCTACTGTGATGGCGCCTGGTAGCCTGGACATGTGCGCCAGGCGATAGCACTAGCATCAAAGTTCCCTGCACCGCGTAGCGCCTGGCGGCAAGGGTTGCTCCGCCAGGCGGTGACTGAAAAATAGTGGAGCTGGACGGGCGCTAGCGCCTGGCAGTGGGAAGGTACCGCCAGGCGATCTGGGCTTGTTTCGCCTAGCAGCGCTTGGTGCTACGCCGGGCAGAAATTCTGCAGACATTGACCTGTGTTTGGGGTGTGTTTTAAGCAATGATGCTACACTTGGATCGGGAGATGTTGTGCCATGAGCAGGTAGGTTCATGGATGGTGGTTAACATTTGATGATATGAGCGGGGAGGTTCATATCAAGTTACTCTTGCGTGGGGATACGAGCGGGGAGGTACGGGGCTGGTGGATCACATGTGTTGGACTACGGGCGGGTAGGTCCGTAGAGCAGGACTACGAGCGGGGAGGTTCGTAAAGCAGGACTACGAGCGGGGAGGTTCGTAGAGGCAGGACCACGAGGGGGCAGGTTCGTGTGAGCATCATATTCCCGAGTCCAAGGCTAACCTTTTGTGTGAATTGAAGGCTATACAGCCTTGGGGTTAAGGTCTTGGCCAAGAACTAAGTAGATTGAATAAGATGGGTGTATGTCTTATTTTTCACATTATATATATATATATGCTGTTTTTATTTTTCTCAGCTCACTCTTTCTGTTTGTGTATGGCGATGATTGTGTGATTCGTTACATGGGAGCATATGTGAATACAGGTGATGTTGAGGATGCTCAGGCGACGGAGTGAGGGCTAGCTGGGATTAGAGCTAGGCATATTTTTTTATGTTTTTATTTATGATTATGGATTTTGGAAACTGTAACGTCTTTATGACTACTTTCTTATCATTTTTGGCGCGTGTTTAAATATTTTAAAATTTTCCCGCGTTTGGGAATAATAATATCATGAGGATTTAAATTTCTTTTCCTTATTTATTTATTTATTTAGGTAATAATCCTTAGGGATGTTACAAGATGCACGTTGATATACAAATTCCAATCGGATATCGGTGAGGATAAGGTCTACTCCATACAATCATTCAATGTTTCTAGTAGTGGTGGTTCTTTTAGAACAACCAATGGTAACTATGAAATAAACTTTCAATTTGGTACGAAAGTTGTTTTAGTTGGTTATAACTTAGTGCCCAAAACGAACAATGAGTACATTCCTTTGTCTACCATCAATGCTCCTCGCTTTGATACCGGCTATTTAGTTGGTAAAATTATGATTATGTTTACTATTTTCTTTAAATGATATATAATATCAAATATGAAATGGGTAAGTTTTTACTGTTTTATGTAGATACAAGAGAGATATATAAAAAGGTGGTAGGAAGACGAACATCAATGTCATTTCTATCGAAGTTCATGGGTAATATAATTATTTGTTATTTGCCATTGCTATATGTTATTTGTTGTAAACCTGTCATTGTAAATTTCTAATCAACCCCATTTTTGTATAATAAATTTAAAATGAAATGTACTTTATTTTGTCACTATGTTGATGAGTTAAATGTCTTTCTTGGATCTAGAGAGGATCAACATGTTGTTATTGTTCTACACTATTGGAAAGTAAAAGTCTTCCAAGGTATGTAACTCTCACCGATAAGTATAGACATATATTGATATAAGTTAATATTATTTTGTTACTATTTTATATATAAATTTTATCTCCAAAATTGTATGAATTGTGCAAAGATAATCTTTAATTGTGATGGTGAAGAGGTCACCAAGTTAAAAGAAAAGAGTCCAAAATTCTATTTTTATTCTTCCTTTTATTTGTAAATTAATTTAATTTAATTTAATTAATATTTAATATTTGAATAAGCAATTTTTGATATCCTTTTTTGGGTAATTCTTTTTTAGGTCAAAAATTTTAGGTCGGTTTGATTGTCATGCTACTAAAATGGTAGAGAAATAGTGCTCTAAGACTCTAAAAGTATACACTTGAAGAAGCTGAAGCATTGAAGTATAAATAAGTGTTGTGACGTTGGTGGATTGTGTAATTCTTTTGAAATAGTGCAAAGTCAAGCTAAGGTTGCCTTAACTAACTGAATGTAGCTCAGTTTTGAGTGAACCAGTATAAAACTCTCTCTCTCTCTCTTAGTCTTTGAAACCAAGTTCGAGAGTCAATTACGTGTGGCGAAGGTATTTGCACCCCACAACGTCCATCCAAAGACGGTTCCTTTTACTTAAGTGTGCAAAATTAATGCAATTTTTTAAAATATTTAGTTTCCCGCAAAAAATCAAACAAACAAACAAATACAAAATATTAAAGAAATTATTATTGAAATTTTCATTTGGGTTTGACAAGGATTGACCTTGTTCCTACGTATTTCCATTCAGAATGGAGAATCAGGGTTACGTAATTCTATAAAAACTATTTGGAAAAAAAATCTTGAAAACATTTTAAATTTTTAGGAGGTGAACCCGACAAAGACTTCGTCTCGCTCCTACGTATTTCCATTCATAATGGAAAATCAAGGATCACATAGTTCTAAATAAAAGACTATAGAAAATAATTTTGAAAATATTTTAATTTTTTTCGAAGGTGAACCCGACAAGGACTTGGCCTTCCTCCTACATATTTCCGTTCATAATGGAAAATTAGGGATCATGTAGTTTTAAATAAAACATTGTTTAGAAAAGATGAAATATTTAGAGAGATATTATATGTTGTAAAAAGTAATTATTAAACAAGTTTCAGACTCAACATGATAACTAATGTTAGGAAAATCTGATTATCAAACAAGCACAAGATTAGACATGATAATTAATATTATGAAAAAAGGATCAAGCGAGTTCGAGACTCGACATGATAAATAAAAAATATTTTGAAAGATCTTAAACATCAAACACGTATGAGACTCATAATAAAATTAAAAAAAACTAAAATTATTTTGAGAGATGATAATTAATATTATGAAAAAAGGATGATTATCAAGCGAGTCCGGGACCCGACATAATTAAAGTTATGAAAAAGAATTATTATCAAGCGAGTTCGGAACTCGACATGATAATTAAAGTGAATGAAAAAAATGATTATCAAGCGAGTCCGGGACTCGACATAGTGACTAAAGTCATGAAAAAAAATTATTATCAAGCGAGTCTAGGACTTGACATGATAATTAAAGTGAATGAAAAAAAATGATTATCAAGCGAGTCTGAGACTCGTCAAGATAAAAAGTTATAAAAAAGAATTATTATCAAGGGAGTCTGAGACTCGACACGACAATTAACATTATAAAATCTCAACCATCAAATAAGATATGATAATTAAAATCATAAAAACTTAACCACCAAACAAGTTCAAGATTGAACGTAATAAGCATTTGGAATGAATTGGAATGATTATGAATGAAAGAGGAAAGAAAGAAAAAAAGAAAAACAAAGAAAACAAAGAAAAAGAAAGAAAACAAAGCACACGTACCTACCTATGTTTTTAACTCTTAATTGATGTTATACCTATAATTACTTCTAGGAAACCTTAAGTGAAGATAAAGATTATCTAGCGGTTCCCACGCCTTTCTCATGCATTCATTAAGTTTTATATAAAAGGATGAGATGTCTTGCATTAATTCTAGTCATGTGCACTTATGCCATTGTGTTCAAATGAAACATGCAATTAAGTTGTG
>Ga0209389_1005751_pt1 | contig 10626 bp, 16 predicted proteins | sample CowpearedBW_FD_187526 | JGI IMG/M metagenome (GOLD analysis project Ga0209389, IMG submission 187526) | Root nodule microbial communities of legume samples collected from California, USA - Cow pea red BW (SPAdes) (version 2) | ecosystem: Host-associated > Plants > Roots > Nodule | place: USA... | reverse complement strand
CCGGCGAGCGGCTAACTTATCACTATACGAACGTAGAGGACGGAAAGACACTGCGCCGATATTGGACAAGCACCTGCAAGACCTGCGCGCTAAGAGCTCAGTGCACGACAGGTCCCGAGCGCCGCATTTCACGCTGGGAGCATGAGGCCGCTCTGGAAAAAGTTCAGGATCGGCTCGACCACAACCCCAATGCAATGGGTGTCCGCCGTCAGACAGCGGAGCATCCGTTCGGCACGATGAAGTGTTGGATGGGAGCAACGCACTTTCTCAGGAAAAAGCTGCCAAAGGCGGCCACCGAGATGGCGTTCAACGTGCTCGCCTACAACATGAAGCGCGTGATGATGCTCGTGGGCGTAGGCGGATTGCTGGAGACGATGCAGGCGTGAGGCCGGCCTCTGCACGACCAAATCAGCGCCTGCACGAAGCTCCTGGTTGCCACCGAGATGACAGGAGGTCGATTCCACCGAATTAGAAGCTCGGCGGCCGCAATGCGCCGGAGCTCCCCAAGTTGCCGGATTTTCACACGGCCTGGTCCTGAACCAGAAGTTCGCAACATCGGGGCTTGTTTTGCCGGGGCATTGTAACGGCAGAAGCGCTCGATGGAAGCAAGGATGTCATCGGCGGATTTGGTCCATCGGAACGGCTTGGGATCGGCGTTGTGTCGTTCGATGAACGAGGCGATGTCCGCCCTGAGGGCGGCTACGCTGCGATAGACGCCGCGCCTGATCTTCTTATCGGTGAGGAGCGCGAAGAAGCGCTCGACTTGGTTGAGCCATGACGAACTGGTCGGGGTCAGGTGCACGTGCCAACGCGGCCTTTTGGCGAGCCATCTCCGGATCATTGGGGCCTTGTGCGTGACGTAACGAGATGGACGTCGAGTTCGCGCAGTACGGCAGCCTCGATCTCGTCAAGGAACTTGCGGAACTCGGCGGTGCGGTGGCGCCCGTAGCACTTGCCGATGACCCGTCCGGTCGCCATATCGAGGGCGGCGAACAGCGATGTGGTGCCATGCCTTTTGTAGTCATGGCTCCTTCGGGCCGCCTGGCCGGGACGCATCGGCAGCATCGGCTGGCTGCGGTCCAGCGCCTGGATTTGGGACTTCTCATCCACACACAGAACGATGGCGTGCTCCGGCGGTGAGACGTAGAGGCCCACGACATCGCGCACTTTGGCCACGAAGTTCAGATCGGTCGAGAGCTTGAACGTCTCCATCCGGTGCGGCTGGAGCCCGAAGGCCCGCCAGATGCGTTGGACCGTCGATACCGATAGGCCGCTGGCTGTCGCGGGAGCTCCAATGAGTGGCGTTCTCAGGGCAACTCTCCAACGTCCTCACGATCACGGCTTCGATGCGGGCATCGTCAATCGTGCGCGGCGCGCCGGAGCGCGGCTCGTCGTGCAGCCCGGCCACGCGTTGCTCCATAAAACGCCGCCGCCACTTGCCTACGGTCTGCCGGTCCAGCCCCAGCTTGGTCGCCACTTCCGTGTTCTGACCACCTTCCGCACAGGTCAGCACGATCCGGGCTCTCAGAGCCAGCGCCTGTGCCGTCTTCCGCCGCATCGTCAGCGTCGTCAGTTCGGCACGCTCATTATCGCTCAATATCAGGGGGGCAAGTTGCCGGAGCGCCATTGCAGACTCCGTCGCTGTTTGCCTCCATCCTTGGCACAGCAACGCGAATCTACTGCGAATCTATGATTGCGAACTTGTGACTCGGGACACTAGCACAACGATCGCATCCTGCGCGGGTTCGGCACCCCTGTATTTGCGAACATCAGCGTTGCATTAACCAGTGTAGATCGGACGAGTCTCGTCTAACGCTCCCGAGCCGGTATCTCTGCGTGGGCGGGTCGGTTCTTTGCTCCAGCAATAAGCGTGCCACTCGCGGAATTGCTGCTAGCTTCGCTGGTCGAACGTGAAAAGGCACAGTGGCCACTAGAATCCGCGTGATGCTTTGTCGGCGTCGCTACCGTGGTCGTGCGACATATATGATGCGAAAAAGACGGACTGTTAGCCGGCCGCTGCGGCGTTCCATCCTCGCAGCGTTGACTTTCCTTCCTGGTTCGGACACTCAACTGCTTGATTAACCGAGCTTTTGTTCCGAGGCTCGCCATCAGGAGCGGGGTCTCAAATCAATCCGAGCTGTTGCGGGGCGTGGCGATCTTTCCCGCTACCCGCCAACGAACTTTCTTGCAGCGGCGATTTGGACCATTATGCGTCCTCTAGCAGCATTCTCACAACGTTGAGGCGCGTCCGAATCAGGCGAAAGTAGGGAGAAGCCCCCGATGTGGACAGAGTGTAGCGCAGGGCAGTTTGGCTTGGAGATGGTCGAAGAGCGACTATTGAAGCGGCCTTTGACGGTGGCGTGGGTGACCTCGGATCCCGGAGCGATGCTCCTGGCGCGGCGCACCGGGCGATCATCTGGTCGATCGTTTTGCGGGTGCTTCCGCGATCATTGCCTCGGGACTTGATTGAACATGCGGTCGTTTCGTTCGGGCAGTGCGTCTTCGGGATCGCGCTCGGCTATGAACCTCTCAAGCTTGACGAGCTGCGGCACGATCCGCTGATGGCGGTGCTGGCAAGCTTACGACCCGGAGCAGGGGCTACGCACAGGTGGCCGGCAAGTCGATACTGAACCGGCTGAAGCTCAGCCGCAATGAACGTTCGCGCTACAAGATGGCATATGAACGCGGCAGCGATCAAAGCGCTGCCGGTGATGCTGTTCCTAAAGGCGCATGAGCCACGCTTGGAGCAGATCATCATCAACCTTAACGCCACTGACGATCTGCTGCGCGGGCATCAGGAGGAGCGCTTCTTCCGCGGCCACTGCGACTGCTACTACTATCTACCGCTGTACGTGTTCTGCTGCCGACATTATTAGTGGCCAAGCTGCGGCCCTCCGATATCGCCGCCAGCGCGGGGCCGTGGCGGAGGCCGAGCGGAATAATGCTCGGCGGATCCGCCGCCGCTGGCCGTTCGTGCGCATCATGCTGCGGACGGACTCGGGCTGTGCGCGAGAGACGTCGATGGCGAGCCACTGCGGCACCATCCCTCAAGCTCCTCAAGATAGGTGCGCTGGTGCGCTTCAGCGTCCGTCGCATTAAAATGCGCATGGCCTCGGCTTGACTGGCTGCCGAACAGCGGGGCGCTACCTGGCCGACGCCGCCGGCGCCTCGCCGTCTAACGCGGAGCCACGACGGCCAAGCCAGCAACATCAGCTACTGGCCCACTAGTTAACCCACAACCAAACCCTGCCAGACGCGTCCTTTCGCGCCGCCATCCTTCACGTCCATGCCGGTTCACCAAATTGGCTTGTTAGATCAGGCGACGTCGGGAAAAATGCGGACTGCGCGGCGGCCAAAATGTTGGTTCGCCCTTGCGCGCGCAGAAACCTGATCACCGCTATTTACCGTCTCATGCCGCCATCCCGTTCAGGTGAGATCGAGGTCGCCGACAAGCCCATAGTCATGCGCAAGTGCGCGCAGCGCCTCCCAGGTCGCATCCTCAATTTCGATGCCCTTTGCCGTTCGCTCCTGCTCGCGCAAGTGTCCGATCTCACCGGGGTAGAACACGCCGGATGAGCCTTCCGACAATGGCGTCGACCTCATGCTGCACGCGAACTCGGCAACCTCTCTCTTAAATTGATCAAGCGGACGGAACGCTGCCACATTGAACGCGGCCATGAAACAACCGTTAGGATCCCGGCCGCTCGGCTCGCTTCCGAAACCTGGTCCGGCCAATGGCCCACATAACAGTTCGACCATCGCAGCGAGGCCGCTGCCTTTGTAACCCTCCGTACCCCCTAGCGGCAGTAACGCGCCGCCTTTGCGGTAGTCGTCGGGATCGGTGGTGGGCCGTCCCTCGGCATCCATGATCCAGCCGTTGGGAATTTTCTCACCACGCGCGATTGCCAGAAATATCTTGCCAGCCGCGACCGCCGAGGTTGCCATATCGAGAAGAAACGGGGCTTTGAGATCTGAGGGCACCGCGATCGAGATCGGATTGGTACCGAGCCGGGGCTCGCGTCCGCCGAAGGGCGCGACATATTTACGTGAGCCACCCGTAGCGGCCGCGAGCCCAATCATGCCCGCCCTTGCCGCCATCAATGGATAACTGGCGAGCCGCCCGACATGGCTTTGCCGGAAAACTGTGCAAGCCGCAACATTGGCAGTCTTTGCCTTTTCGATGGTAAGCGCCATCGCCTTAGCGTTGACGTGAAAGCCGAAGCCCCAACGGCCATCGACAACTGTAGTCGTTTGGGATTCTTGCACGATGGTCCACTCTGCGCCCGGCACGATATGGCCCGCTTTGATGAGCTCGATATAGCTCGGAATAGCCCTAACACCATGGGAATCGTGGCCGACTAGGTTTGCGTTCACGCAGCCAGTGGCGACAGCTTGCGCCTCATCCTCCGAGGCACCGGCAGCTTGCAGCAGCGCCGTACAGATGCGAGTAAGTCGACCCGCCTGCACGACCGAAAAGCGCTTGTTTCTGCCGAGCCGATTGAGTTCTTGGTTCCCGATTACAGTCATAAACGTCCTCCTCCTTGTTCCAATTGCCGGACACATCGTTCCGCGCAACACGCAAGCAAAATTCTTGCCGCTCGAATGCGTCACCTGGCTGGCCGGATCATTTTCAAAGGCACGCATGCAAATGCACGTCGATTCCCCCAAGGACCGTTTTGGAGATATGGGTCAAAAAGTAGGTAGTTCGTGGATGTACCCTGGCCCCCAAGCGGCGGCGAACTTCTGCTCCTCCATGTATGCGTGACCCACAAAGCGGGCTCGTGCCGGTTAACCGCACCCTTCCCACTGCGGGCGACCATCAGAATATCGCGCTGGCGCCGCGCACCACCGGTAAGAAACCAATATTTCGAACGGTCATTGCGACCTTCTCGGCCAGTCAATGCTGCGCTGGGCAGAGTCGTCAACCATCGATATTGGGAGTGTCTGAGTGGGCAAGCAGCGGCCGAGCGATAGCATTCAAGGGGAGTCCTGATTAGCGTTCATCGGCACCAGCCCGGGCTAGCATCCGGAAATCAGTGCTGAGTGAGGGGGCCTTGAATCGACATTGATCTGGTGGTTGCGCAGGAACCGCCAGAATATTGGACAGCGTCAGCACTTCGGCCAGCAGAAGGGCGGTCCAGTGCGCAAACCCTTGTGGGGCGGGCCTCGGAGGAGAGGGTCACACGCTTGTGCTGCTTCCCCTGCCCGTCGAGCCTGTGAATGGGATTGGACGCGTTCCTGACCGATCCCTGGTAATGCCGAACGACGGCTCACAGGCTGGAAGCACCCCGGTATTTTCAAGCTAGATCTATTTGGCAAGTAATGCTCTGAGGCACGTCAGTTCCCGCAGCTAGAAGCAGATTATCAACCGCCTCAAGTACGGCTTGCCAAGTAGCCCCAGATGGGGTAGTGGCGGCACGATTACGTCGACGCCGCACCTGTTGTATCTGTGACGTTTGTAGCCGGCACGCTTGCGCGCGTCGAGCCGGAGTGAGAAGTTAAGCGCCTCCCCCTTGGTCGCTGGCAAGCAACTTAAATAAGATGCAGTCGAGGGCGCGTGCTGTTCCCAATTCCTACAACTCGGTGCGGCTTAATGAAACATTGGAGGCGTGCGAACTTGCGCCACAGATGTCTCAAGGCACGCTCGAAACTGTGACTGAAGTGCTACCAAACCTAGTAGGTTTATTGTGTATCCCTTCGTTGAGGCTTTTAATTACCCATAACTTTGACCACTCGAGCCGATCCGCTGATCGGCGAAATCTTGAATCGAAAGAAACACTTGTGATTCCTTGCTGAGCACCTGATTCGCGAGGGGGTGCTCTAGGGGCCGACATTAAGGGATCGATCGGCAAAAGGCCGTTTGCGTTCCTTGGAAGGTGAATGTTGGATTGATCGAGAGAGTAGTGGATGCGAGTTTAGGGACGCGCGATTCGGCGACAGATTCCGCAAACTGCTCACACAGATTGGAAGCGCCATAGGACAAAGCATTCCGCTCGTCTGCCAGGATTGGGCGAGTACCAAGGCAACCTACCGCTTCTTCTCTAATGACCGGGTCAGCGAAGCGGACATTCTGGCCGGCCATTTCCAATCGACACGTGAGCGTGCCGCCGCCACTGAAGGTCTCGTTCTTGTGCTGCACGATACAACCGAGTTCAGCTATCAACGCGAGAAGTCAGAAGCGATCGACATCACCAAGAGCATAAACAGTGGACGCGCGATAAGGCGGGTCGCCTCGGATCGCACACGGTTTGCGGCATCCTGATGCATTCGAGCCTCGCGGTTACAATCGAGGGGGTGCCGCTGGATTGGCGGCCGTTAAGTTCTGGGCCCGGAGGAAATTCAAGGGGACGGCAGCGCTTAAAAAGAAGATCAATCCGACCCGGATTCCCATCGAGAAAAAGGCAAATCTCAAGCAGTCTACGCAACTGTTGGATCATCAGGGACGATGCATCCATATTGGTGATCGCGAGAGTGACATCTACGAGCTTTTCTGCGCAGCACAGGAGATCGGAACTCATTTCCTGATCAGGACCTGCTTGGCTAGAGACGGGGATCACACGATCGGCCGACGAAATGGACGAGGTCGCCGTCAAAAGGGCTCCATCGCATCGAACTTAGAGACAGCAACGGCGATCCCGACCAGGCCGTTCTTGAGATCAGGTATTGCAAGATTCGCGTCCTGCCGCCGATCGGAAAGCAGAAGCGCTATCCCACTCTGACCCTGACGGTGATCCATGCCGAAGAGCGCGGGACGCCGAAAAACAGAAAGAAGATCGATTGGAAGCTGATCACCGACCTGCCTATTGGTTCCCGCACCGACGCCATTGAGAAGCTCGAATGGTATGGTTTGAGAAGGAAGATCGAGGTGTTCCACGAGATTTTCAAATCGGGCTGCGAGAAGGAACGGCTGGTTGCAGGGGCGGATAAAGTCCTGCCGATCACGGTCCAGCGCATTCGCCTTAAACGCCGCCTCAAGGTGCAACATCGGCAAACATGATGGCCGGCGGTGGCAGCCCATTTGACAGTAACCCAATTTGGCAACCCGCCTCGGGATTCCTACAAAGTGCATCTATGTTCAGCTCAAACGCGGGAGCATCCTGACCATCCGAGAGCCCTCGGGCCGCTTCCTCTTCCCCGACAACGCAACCGCCTTGCAAGCCATCCGCAGCTTGCGACATCACCGTGTCGCGAACATCGACCTGAGGGAGGATCATCATGAAAAGTAGGGGCATCAACAAAGGCCCTTGCTGGAGGGGATGGACTGGAAGCGGGTCCGGACTGTGGCGGTCAGGCCGCCCGGGACTGTTGGGTAAAAGCAATGCGGCGAAGTGAACCAGTGAGCTGAAAGGGCAAGAGAAGCGGGGCAAGTCGGGCCAATGACGCCGCCCGATCTCAGCCTTCCGAGTGACGTAGAGACGCTGAGGGCGATGGTGGTTGCCATGGCCGAGAAAGCGGCCCGCGCCGATGCTCTGGAGAGAAGTCGCCGATCTCAAGGCCCGCAACGCCGATGCCGATGCGCGCATCGAGCGGCTGACGCAGATCCCTGAAGGCCTTCGACCGCGCCCGGTTGGGCCGACGATCGGAATAGCTCGGCTCGGCGAACGGCGACGATGAACAGCAGGCCTTTGTCTTCGAGGAGATCGAGACCGGTATCGCTGCAATCAAGGCCCAGGTCAGCAAGGGTCGTGAGCAAGCGGATGGCAAGCGTGCACCGCGTCGGCGCAAGGGCTTTGCACCCCATCTGGAACGGATCGAAACTGTCATTGAGCCGGAAGAGCTGGCTGAGCATGCCGGCAAGCAGAAGGTGTTGATCGGCGAGGACGTGTCGGAGCGTCCGGATGTGGTGCCGGCGAAGTTCCGTGTGATCGTTACGCGCCGTCCCAAGTATGCGTTCCAGAACGCGAGGCGTGATCCAAGCGTCAGCCCCGGCCCATATCATCGAAGGAGGTATTCCGCCGGAAGCGCTTCTGGCCCAGATCGCCGTCGCCAAATATGCCGACGGCCTGCCGCTCTACCGGCAGGAGGCTCTCTACGCCCGCGAGAAGGTCGAGTTCGACCGCCAGTTGCTGGCGCAATGGATGGGCAAGCTCGGCTTCGAGCTCGAGATCATGGCCGACTACATCTTGCGAGGTCAAGAAGGCCGAACTAGTCTTTGCCGACGAAACCACCTTGTCGACGCTCGCTCCCGGCTCCGGATCGACAAAGACGGCCTATTTATGGGCCTATGCCAGGGATGACCGAACGTTTGGCCGCAGCGGTCCTCCGATGGTGGCTTATCGCTTCGAAGACAGTCGCTCCGGCGAATGCGCGGTCCGGCATCTCAATGGTTATCGCGGCATCCTGCAAGTGGAGCCACCTATAACAAGCTCGCGATCCGATCGCGGCAATGATGGCATCACATTGGCTGGCTGCTGGTCACATAGCAGGCGCAAGTTCTACGAGGCTGCATGTTGCAGCTCGGAAGTGGCACGACGACGGTCGAGCGGACGGCAAGACTCTGGCAGGTCGAGAAAACCATGCGCGGTCAAAGCCCAGACGCTCGCGTTGCCGCGCGCCAGCAAGCCTCCGCGGCGATCGTCGCAGATCTCTTCGATCTCTGGCAGCAGACCTTGCGGCGGATCTCCAGCAAATCAAAACTGGCTTAGGCGATCCGCTATGCCGTCTCGCGCCGTGCCATCTTCGAAGCTTCCTGACCGATGGTGGCATCGCGCTGAACTCCAACATCGTCGAACGCGCCATCAGGCCACGAACAATTACGAGAAAGAATTAGCCTCTTCGCGCGCAGCGACGGCGGCGGACGAACCTGAGCGACCATCGCAATGCTGCTGCAGACAGCGAAAATGAACAACGTCGATCCGTTCGCCTGGCTCACCCTAACGCTTCAGCGTATCGCCAACGGCTGGCCGAGCAGCCAAATCGACGCGCTTATGCCATGGAACCACGCCGCCTGACGGCCTCACTTGCCGCTTACTTTTGATCCACGTCTCGTCGATAAAAACCGACGGCGCGACGTCGATCCTGCCTTGATGTACTTTCCAGGGGGCCGCTTACGGGCGATGTTTGGCGCGATCCTGCTCGGCTGGTAGAAGCGTTTTTTTGAACCTGAGCCCCTCGGGGTGAACAAAAGTCCACACCGCCCGCACGTCTGTATTGATCCCGCGTGCAGCCAGCTCCTGCATCAGCTTGCGCGATGTGAATGGCCCCGGAGCGAATGCGTTCGCGCAGCCAGTCGGCGTTGGCATCCGACAGAACCCGCATCTTGTGGCCGCCGATCTTGCCAGGCGGCAGGCTTCCGATATCCCGCCTCCTTCTTCCACTTCGTCACACAGGAGGGACTGATCTGTAGGCCTCTGCAATCGAACGAACCGTCTGGCCGCGTCAGCTCGTGCCAAAGCCCACTCGCGGATGTCCTCCGAATAGGGGCGCGTCATCTATGCTGGCCTCCGTCCTCCAGCACGGAGTTTGCATCAGAAATCGCCTGGAAATCCCGATTGCAGTCAAAAACAACATGCTTCTAGCATGGCACCGACATCTTCGAAACGAGCTTGCCACCGAGCATCTCTATCCTGTGCGACCTCGTCAGAGATCGACCAGTTACGGCGAGAGGAGAGCCACAACATCACGCGCATCTATGCGATGGGGCCGGGGCCTCGCCGTCTTTGTCTCTTTCACCGAGAAGAAGGCCGCTAAAAGCTCGCCGTAACCTGGGTGAGTCTACCGCCCGACCGGCGCTCATCCTGGGGCTTGCGTTTAACGGACGTACGCGGTTGGCGCGCTATATCGCGAAATCGATCTCAAGATGAAGGTGCTGCGCGTCGGAATCTTGCCACTGAAGGCGTGCTCACGATCCGGGACAGCAAGCGCAGCAAATCGTGCCTCGTGTCCTTGCAGCCATGACCCGTGCGGCTCTCGGCAGCTACGCAAAACGGAGAGATCCTCACCTAGGATCTGCTGCCCAGTATGTCATCGTATTTTTCTGGCCCTTATCCCGCGAGATCGGCCTGCCGTGTCCAGCGACCATAGCGAGCCACGCGTGCACGATTTCCGGCATCGCTTCGTATCCGCAGTTTCTCGGCTGGTATCGCGAGAGAGAGCAGCAGCTTCCCGCGCGTTCCACCTAACTCAGTCACGCCTGGGTGGGCGAGACCTATTGGTATCTCTCCTGTCCGGAGCTGATGGTGCAGGCAGCCGCCCGTCTGGACCGGCGTTACTACCAAACAATGAAGCGCAGTTGCAACGTCTGCGCTTATCGATCGTTACTTGACCAGCGGCTGGTGGGTCAGCGCAATGTCAGCGCCAACACTTCGAATCTCACCGAGGCACGTTCCGGCTCTTATTTGCGTTTCCGCAGGCGCAGCTCCACAAGCCGCCCTAGATGTGGAGCCTCAAGAGGTTGTCCCGGGTCAAACCGAGCCTGCTGATCGGCGTTTGAGATTTTATACCACCATGAGGCCTCTGCCAGTTGTATTGGTGCAGCCAGATCGGCAGCTCTTGGGCGGATTCAACCGCTCGTCGCAACACTCCGTGTATCGCTCACCCGTAACAATTGGTCGAGAGTTTCGGCGGGTGTTTTCCAGCCGAGCGTCTTTCTGGGCCTGGTATTGAGTGCGAGAGCCACGGCCTCGA
>Ga0209389_1005748_pt1 | contig 10632 bp, 3 predicted proteins | sample CowpearedBW_FD_187526 | JGI IMG/M metagenome (GOLD analysis project Ga0209389, IMG submission 187526) | Root nodule microbial communities of legume samples collected from California, USA - Cow pea red BW (SPAdes) (version 2) | ecosystem: Host-associated > Plants > Roots > Nodule | place: USA... | reverse complement strand
AATGGGCTTGTTGGGCCGAATGGAGAAGCCCATTTGGTGACGACCACATATGCAATGTCTGTCCGTAACCATAATCTCATCTCTGTCACAAACGGATAGGTACCTGAAAATGGCGCAGAGTGTGACGAACACATTCCTTCGAGGAACACCCATTCTTCCACTTCCACCTCCTAAGAAAAACGTAACCAATTTCAAACTCAGAGGTACCAAGTTTGAGTGTGGAATGATGAATTTTGATAGAGTTTTTTGTTTGAATTTGTTGGCAGGTAGGGAGAGTGGTGCAGTGTGGGGTGCGGTGCAGGAAGAAGGATATACACCCAGAGTTCCATGGCGACGCCAAGGTGTACTGTAACGGAGAGCTGGTGATGACGACGGGTGGGACCCAGAAGGAGTATGTGGTGGACGTGTGGTCCGGGAACCACCCTTTCTACCTCGGCAACCGCTCGGCGGTTATGGTGAGCGACGACCAGGTCGAGAAGTTCAGGAAGAAGTTCGGCGAGCTCACGCAGATTATGGAGATTCCTGTGCTCAAAGGAGAGATTGTTATCCCCTCTAGACGCAAGGGGGTTTCCAAGGGAGGCAAAAAGAAGTGATCTTCTCTTTCTCATCTTGGTAATTTTTTTTTTTTTTGTTCAATTTCAATTTGTGTAATATGATGAAACACTTTTTCTCTCAACTGTTTGAAAAAATGCTGCAATGGATATTGTTTTCAGCAAACGGGTGAATGTGGATATGTTTGTCACTGGTAAGAAAATGCACTGGGATTCGTTGTGTTGATTTTTTGCTCTGACAGATAAAACTACTCGGGTGTTACATTTTTTTTTTTTGTTCGTTTGGATTAGTTTATTTTTTACTCCAATTTATAAACGAGCTTGTTAATTTTTATTTCTGAGAAGAAAAATAAGGTCCAAACGATATGGTTATGAGACTTGAATGATGAGGATAATGGTGTTGGAGATCTCGTTCGATTAGTAATGTGGTTAAAATAGTACATATTAGTGGAAGAGAACTCGTCTCATGAACCAGCTTCCTGAGTTGCATTAAATATTAATTGGAATTTTTGAATGATCTCAGAATCTATGTATGATTCTATTGAAGTGACTGTTATATTGGCTGATAGAGTCACCCGTTCTCTTACCATTGTCAAATCAATGCACAAGTACACAAACTTATGTTCACAAGGAGTGTTAGAAATTTCAAATTGACTTGTAATATGATACAATGAAGGGATATCCTTCACTTCATGACCTAGCTTTGGAAGTTGTGATAAGCTCAAATCCAAATTCTAAAGTTCTTGATGTTGTTGTTTGTTAAGAGCTACAGAAGTACAATTGAGTTCAAGGATTGATGTGGGTGGGAAAATTCCTTCATGAACTTTCTCAGTTATTTGAGGCAGGGGATTTCTCTATGTCCTAAGGATTGTATAATTTTGAAAGCATCTGAGCACGAACTTCTCCTCTGTTTTTTTGTTAGCTGATGTAACCTGCAAGCTAATTGGAGGATAAAACCATGAACATGGTTGCAATTTAATTTCTTATCAGTTTTAGAACTGTTTCATGTCCATAAATAAATAGACTATGCAGAACAGTATGTTTGATGTTCTGCATAGTTGGTTTTGGTCTAGGAACCTTCCCAGTTCCTGCAGAATGTCGCGGTTACCATGATCATGTGCTAATTAAAGTTTCACAACATTGATAATGATTTACTTGTTAATTAATGTTTTGAACTTGCATGCCTGTTTTTTTTTAATAAACCAAAGATTATTGAAACATGAAATAGAATTACAAGGTATAAGGTGCTGCATATTGAATGAATATTACTCTGGCTGTTACATTTTGATGCTGTGTCCTGTTTTAGATTTTTGCGTGCATATTGATGTTAATGGCAGCCAAAATCTGAGAACACTTTATCATGCACCCAAAGCCTCCCTTACAAGAATTGTTGCAGCAAACTTATATACCAGAAAATGACTGGAACAAACTTATATTCGATAATTTTGCAGATACTGCTAAGCTTTATCATTAGCAGAACTTTCACTGTGTGTGAATGTGAGTATTTGACAGCTGAGAGAAAGTACAAATGCTGGTTCAATCATTATTTTCTTTTATCGGCAAATATTAGTTGCTGATATTTTGTTAGCGCATGATGGTTGATCGTTTCATGATGTTCCTAAAGATAACATTACCAAGGTTTGAGAGAATCGCATGATCTTATGAACTTTAATTTAGATGTGTTCTTGTTATAAACTGTCTCATACTGTAAGGACAAAAAGGATGAAAAATAAGAAATTAGCTATTAAATGCACAAAGAAAGAGTCATCTTCATGAATGTGAGTGAAAATCTTCATAAATGTGAGCAAATTTGCTTTCTGCACACCCTATAGATTTGGTTTCTGAACATACTAATATCGTAATATTTTTGTTTTAAGAATTCTCTTTTTGTGATGTATTAAGGTCCAATTCAATATAATATGCTGTTTGGACTGCATAAAAATGGTTTAGAATCCACCAAAAAGTTATAACTACAAAAAAGTGGACACTTAATCAATCAAAATGTTGAAATAAAATGAGAGAAGATGCAATAATTAAAGAAAAACTAAGTAACTGTCGATATTAATCAATCATATTAGTAACTTAATCCATTAAAATATTTTTTTAAGAATTCAGAAAATGAAATTAAACTGTATTAATCGATTATGTTATTTACTTAATCAATTAAATGTTGACTTAATCGATTATGTCCAGATTTAATCAATTGGTACAAAAATAAAACAAGGTTTCAATTTGTATTAACCTATTCCATTAAAATTTGACTAAAATTGAGGATCTTTTGTTGGTTTATATACATTTTAAGACCCACACTAATATTGATCATTTACCTAACACACCTCTTATAATTATTGGTTTATATACATTTGGACATCATAAAAACATATAATTATTGAATATTTTTTTCTTGACATAGTAACATATTTAGGCAAAACATATTTAAAAAAATATATATTGTTTCATTATATAAAATTGAGAAGAAAAAAAAAGTAATCTTTCAAATTTATATGAATTGATAGCGGATATTGAATATTAAATAAAGTTATATACATATCTCTAATTTTAAAAATTACACAAATTGTATATTTTAATCTTGATCATTCTCAATCAAATGTAATAGATAATAATTTATTACTCCTATTCTCACAAAACAAAAATATTGTCATTATTTAAAAAATTCATTATAAATACAATTAATGTGAAGTCCCCTTTTTCTGATATTCTAGTTTAAGTGCACCAGCCCATTTCAAACTCAACAAAACATTTCTCACCCCAACATAGTTTTCTCTCAACTTCTCCTCCAAGCAGTAATTTATATGTTACCTCCATAGTTCTGATCCTCCTTCTTCTTTTGCAATCAAATTGTGGAAAGGAAACTCTCGTAGAGCTCCCTCTTGATTCCACTTCCAGCTTCCATCCTCAAAGTAAGTCAATCCTCCTATGTTTGGTTTTGTTTAGCTTTGAATTCGAAATTTTGTCTCTGTTATGGGATTTAATCATAGGTTCTTCCTCTCCCTGTGTCCTGGTGATGAAATTCCTTAGGTTAAATTGAGGTTTATGCCCTTGCTAGTTGAGGTTGATCTCACCAAGCCCAAAAATAGTAGAAAGGTAAGGGAAGCTAACCTATTTCTTGAATTTCTGCATAGAACACCTCCCTGATGGTTTTAATTATCAAAATTGAGTGATGGATTGTTGTTTGAACTGCTGATGCCTTGGTTGATTTAAGAATTTCCCCTGATTTCTGAATTGCATGCAAAAACAGGTTGGGAATTCTAATGTTTTCGCCTAGGCGAGCAGCTCTCGCTTGAGCGAAAATACCAGAAACTCACACTTGTTTTTGCGCGAATTGTTGCCTAGGCGAGCTAGTTTCGCTTGAGCGAGAGAAACTCTCGTCTAAGCGGGACAGCTTAGCCTGAGCTAGAATTCGCTCAGATTTTGAGTTGCCCTCTCTTTGGAGCCTCGCTCAGGCGAGAATGACCCGCCTAAGCGAGATAGTCCTCTCGCTTGGGGGAGATCTTCTAGCTTGATCAAGAACCACTGTAGCTGAGTGTTTAATTATCTATTTTAATAGATGAAGCTATATGTTTGAATGTTAAAATGTGAAATTAGTCTATGATATGCTTGGATTGTTGTGACTGGTAACATGTATGGTGGATTTGCATGAATTTGGATTGTGAGAAGATGTGGTTGAACTAGAATTTCAAGGGAAATTCCAAGGAGTATGTTTTAGTGTATGTAAGGACATAAGGACTCACTATTGGGGGTATTCTGAAACTCCAATAATCATTCGCGCTCAGATAGAGCGGAATGGATTATGTCGTGCGCTCAGATAGAGCAGAATGGATTATGTCGTGAGGAGTAGCAGGAGGTCATAGTCTTTGGACTTTATCAAGTCTTAGACGCGAAGGGGACTTACCTTGTGAGTGATAGGGTGATAACCCCTTGAGGCCAAACTCTGCAGAGTTTGGGAACCGTCACAGGTGCACGCCACCAAGAGGTCCAGTGTCGCTTACATAATCCAGATATTGAGTCCAAAGTCATGTATTTATGCTGTGTTGTGGTGGTTTAAGTAATTCCGGTGAAAATGAGAACAATTGCTTGGTAATCATAATTGAACTGCATGTTTTCTCTTAATTAAGTTAGCTTACCCTTCTTGCTTGTGTTTGTTTCTTCTTGTGTGTTTTCTCCTTTGCAATGATCACCTACTACTTGGCGTGAGCAAAGAAAGATACAAACGAAGACACTCCCCTCTTGGATAGGAGTTGAACCCGTTGCATAGGATATCCAGCAATAGACTCTGTTTCATGTTTTGATTAAGAGTCAGATGTTGCGCTAACTCCTTTCTAGCATAGGTTGTAAATATAGTTGGTACTTATATGGTTATTTTGGATGATTGTATTAATTCACTATATTGGCCTATTTCTACACTATATTGACCTATTTCTACTATCTACGTTGCTTGATTACGATACAATGTTTTGTATTTAGTAACGTAAAAACTATTAAATGAGATGTTACAATTAATCCTTTAATTAAATTAAATTATAAAATAACTACGCTTATAAAGAATCTACAAGTTGAATTATAATTTATAATGTCATGTTGTTAATGATATAAACTTTTAAATATTTATTGTTTTTTTTCTCTACTAGATTATTAGCATTTTCTTTTGGAATAAGCCGTTACATGTCCAATATTCAAATTTTGAACAGTCATTGATCATTGTGGGCACAGTGATATTTATTTGTATTATTAATATTATTATTATTATTATTAGCGTAAACAACAGGCACTATCGCGTCTGTGTATGCATTTTTTAAATATGTATGTTATTATATTCGTAGGTGATAATATTGTAATATTATTAAATTAATATATAAATTAAAATTATATTTATTAAAAATGAAATGAAATATATAATAACAGATGAAAGAATAATCATTAATAAATAAAGACGAAGAGAAGAAGCAGAAACATCCGATTTTATAAAAATCTTCTAAAAGTAACGGTCAGTTTTTAAAAATTTAATAAATTATTATATTTAAAGGGTAAAATGGGTATTTTGAAATGTGAACACAAAAAGAGGGATCCTCTTTATATATTGTTATAGATTATTATTATTATTATCAAAATTTGGCTGAGTGTGGTATCAAATGAATGCACAAATCAAGATCTTTGCCTAAATAATTCCATTTTTTCAGTGACACTGAGTTTTCAAACTTGATTATGCCTAACCTTGTTTGGAAATTTCAACTTTACAATAATGACTTTGCAAATTTAGTTATGTTTTCTATTTTTAAAAATTGTGACTCTATTCAAATAAACAAAATATAAGTAGCCTAATTCAATGCGAATTAAATATCAGAACCAAGACGATATAATACAATTTAAGTTAATTAAAAGTGTTTAAATAAAATTAAAATATAGCTCGCAATATAATTCACTTAGCAAAGATAAGATAATAAGAGAAAATAATTAGTTCTTTGAAATCACCATGTTTTGGACTGGAGTGTGTTACCCAACCCACGTCACTGTGACGTATAATTCTTTTTTTTTTTCGAATAAGGATTTTTTCTTCTTCTTGAGACTCTAAAATTTTAAATATAAGAATGACAAAATTAGCTCAAAAGTAGTTGGTAGCTTATAAAGTCATAATTCATAAGTTCTGAATTTATAAATTAACTTAATTGTTAGGTAAAGTTAGTTTATAAATTAATTGATAAACTATAAATAATATAAAAAATATAATTATATAAGTTTTATTATATAAAAAAAAACTTTTTTTCTAAAATATTTTTTAAAATTTAGTATTTATATTTATTTTAAAATTTCCATTTATTTTTTCTATTTAAATAAGTCATTTCTCTAAACTAATTCCAAGTATTAATCAATTTTTTATTTACTTTTAGAAAAAAATATTATCCGTTAATTTAAATTATTACTACATGCATAAATTTTTCTTACATTTTTCACTTGTGTCTAATTTTTATCTTCATCTATGTAATAATACATACAAAATTAAAACTAATAATAAAATATAAAAAATAATGATTGAAGAAAAATTAAATAAAGTGAATTATATCTTATAAATTAAAATATTTTAAAGGTTTAATTAGTCGGATGATACCCACTTTCATATACATGTGTCACTTTGGTACCCGCTTTTAGAGAGGTGTCAGTTGAGTCCCAACTTTTGAAAAGATGCTTCAATTAGGTCTTTTTCAGCAAAATATATCGTTAACGGTATTCATATTTAAAATGACTTACAAAATTAAGTATTGATATTTATATCAAAATTTAGTGGTAAAATTCATGAATTAAGTTAACGGTTATAGTAATTTGTGTCTGGAAGGGATCTGATTAAAACACTTTTTCAAAAGTTGGTACTAGATTGTCACATTTTTAAAAGCGGGTACCAAACTGATACATCTAAATGAAAGTGGGTATCATTCGACTAATTAAACATATTTTAAAATAAACTACTTTAATGTGCTACAACAATTTTATACTAATTAGAATAATTTATAAATTAATTAAATAAATTAATAACCAACTTATAGTCTTACTAGACATTATTTGTGATGATTTAATGATAAGAACATGATGTAAGGTATATGTCAATGGACTGTCTTGGGTGAATAATTTAGAAACACTTGGAAGAGAAACTATTGAAGTTTGGAGAAAATTAGGAAAAATGATGCATGAGATATTATAATTGGTTCCAAGTGTCGGTTATCTCATATCCACAAATAAAATTGGTAAGAAAAAAATGTCAGGTTTATATATAGGTTTATATATGCATCACTGATGATATACCAAATTGACACAAGTTTCATTGAGGTGTGTTCTTCAACAAAATTATTGATGTTTTGAATTATGTATATTAAAAAGAAAATATTTATTCTGTTCAATGTTTTGTTTTGTTTTGTTTTGTTTTTTTAATAATATTTTATGTGATGATAAATGATGGATAAACTTTGAGATGTGAATATAATTGAGATGTAAAAGTTAATTATGTTTAGTTTGAATTTATTGGGAATTAAAATGTTAAGAGTTAAATATGTTTTTGTCCCTTACTTTTCTCTGAATTTTGGAATTACTCAATTTCAAAACTTTGAACCAATTTAGTCATTCATCTTTCGAAATACGTGGATTTAGTTATTTTAATCAAATTTTGTTAAGTTTATTTGACATTTCAAACGCGTTTCATAATAGTATTTGACTTAACATTAAAGGAAAAAATGTGTCAAACAGTATAAACAACTCAAATACAATCCTGAAATGCGTACAAAACATCAAATAAACCTAACAAAATTTGATTAAAAGAACTAAATTCACGTATTTCGAAAGATGAATGACTAAATTGGTCTAAAATTTTGAAATGAACTAATTCCAAAATTCACTAAAAGTTATAGGACCAAAAACATATTTAACCCAAATCTTAATGTAAGAATAAGAAAATAAATTTTTTCAAGTGAAATTTGAATATTTTATCGTCAAAATTCATATTTTAAAACAGAACAATTGATTATTCAAGTTTTGTTTATAAATATTATCATTTCTTTAAAATGTTTATTTTTTTCTTTCTATGACTTTTTTATAAGATTTTGAGAGATTTATCTTTTTATAAAGATCGGATAAAAAAATCATCGTAAGGATCATGTGGTAAAATAGAATCATTATATTTGATCAGATTTTTTTTATTTGAATAAAGTCATCTTTACTTCTTTTCTTTAATTATTTTTAAAGTTTTGCATGTATGGGTATACAATTATTACGTGTGACTCAATAATGTTCAAGGTGAAACTCTATTCTTTTAAGATTGTTAAGATATGTTCAAATTATTGATCTAAAATTTTTATGTATCGACATTTCATTTTATGTGAATGAAAAACTATTATATTTTTTTAATAAGTAGTACAAGTTAAATGATCTCATTGTAAGGATAATATAGTCACTACAATTGTTTTAGATAGATTTTTTTTATGTTTGTTGATGTTGAATGTTGAAATGAAATGTTTTGAATTAAATGCTTTAATATGATTGGTCAGTGAATTTAAGTCCATATATAAAGTTTAGTCTTATTGGCTCAGTGGGACAACATTTTAGAACTAAATATACTAGTTTTAGCATTTTTTTTGTCTTTTTAATTACTTAATTAGTGGTCTACAAACACTTAATAGATAATGGTTGAAAATTCAGTGGATGAAGTCATATATGGAAATTTAAAACTATTTGACATGTGGGTTTGTTGTACAATTGAATACAACAACTCAAAGTTTAAGAACAAAAAGTAGAGGAAATTGAAATTATCTAGTTCGTACAAAGATATTTTTCGTGGAAAGTATTAAAAATGTGTTTTAAACCGATATAATAGGAGAAACGATATTAGTGAGAGATGTGATGTGAAAAAAAATTAAAGTTCTCGTAAGATTTTTTTTTTTTTTCATTATTGCCATAATTTTATAAATTTAAAAATTGGTTTTTCAAAGTCAAATATAATATGTAAAGATTTCCTCAAACTCTCCACACGTACTTTAAATTCCAAATTCATCACACCAATTAGTTGGAATGTTATATAGGTTCTCGTCTATGATGCACAGATATGATACGTGTATCAGATACGACACGTATCTTATACGTCAATACGTTTATTTTGAAAAAAATAGGATACGATACGTGATAGATACACGGTATATGAATAATGAAAAGTGTGCAATAATTCTTAAAAACATAATAAATAAATGATTGTTATTGCGTAAATCCAAATTAAAACTATATGTACTAAAGTTGCCAACATAAAAAATATAAATTATTGTCATCATATAAGTATCATTACAAGAAAACTTTTAAATAATGACCAATTTTAATAACCAAAAATATGTTAGAGACCAATTTCCTAATTAGAGACAAGTTTAGAAAGCAATTATTTTGGTAGGCAAAACTTTGTTAGCTAATATTAGTGACCAATTTATAAACCAATTATTTTGGTAGTCGAAACCTTAGCTAATGTTAGTGACCAAATTTGAAATCAATTCATAATAAAAACTATTTTAGTTACCAACTTAAAGACCAATTATAATTTTTTGAAACTATTTTAATTGCAAATAATTTTTAGTTTTTAAATTGGTACCTAAATTAGTCACTATATAATGACTAATTATTTTTTGTCACTAAAATTAGTCATTATTAAAATATTTTCTTTAGTGTACTACGACTTTATAAATTAGATATTTTACTGGTATGTATCAATAAAGTATCATAAAGTATCGGATACGAATATGTGACTCAAGTTAAAGTATCGGTGCATCGTAAGTTATCGTCTTTCCAAAACCTCAAAATTGAATAGTGGTGTGTCTGTGTAATCTTCTATTTGTATTATATTTATGGGTTTTTATTTCAATAAATCTGATCTACATGACTAATTACCTTGATTAATTTTATCTAATATTTTAATATATTTTAGCTTTTGTCTTAACTTAATTTTATTTTATTCACGTTAAAGGCGTGATTAATATGATGTTACTTTAGCCAAATATACTTAAGTACATCTCAGTCTATCTGGTTGAGATGTTCCCGAAAATGCATAATACACAAATATTTCTATTTAATTTAAGAAACTAAATTTAGTGTTTAAATTTTTTTTATCCATGTTAAAATATTGATTTTCCTACTTAAAGATAAAAGGAAAGGGAAGTGATGGAGTTTTTAAAGCATAAAAGGACAAAAACATATTAGATAGAACCATATATGAACGAAACGGGTGGAATGCCGACACACAACTGTTGGATTGAAAAAACTTTATAATATAATCTTATTAATAGTAATAACAATCATGTTAATGCTTTAATAATGATATAATAGTTTTGATTCATTCACCCCAAAGAAAACATGTTTAGATTAGAATTTCTATCGATTGTTATTAGGTAAATATGAGTTCGAATAATGTTTAGAAACATTTATTTAAAATATTTTGAATAGTTAGAAATAATCTGAGTTAAAATCTCACATAAGATAAAATAGATAAAATTAAATTTTATATAAGATAAAAGACTTATGAAATATATATATATATATATATATA
>Ga0209389_1005745_pt1 | contig 10635 bp, 15 predicted proteins | sample CowpearedBW_FD_187526 | JGI IMG/M metagenome (GOLD analysis project Ga0209389, IMG submission 187526) | Root nodule microbial communities of legume samples collected from California, USA - Cow pea red BW (SPAdes) (version 2) | ecosystem: Host-associated > Plants > Roots > Nodule | place: USA... | reverse complement strand
GTCATCCTGATCGGGAGGCGGCGCGCAGCGCGTGGAAGCTCTACGGGGCGCAAATCATGGCCAGGTGGTGCGCCGAGCACCCGAATGGTTCGCAGTACGTCTGCTGGGGACTCGAACAATTCGGGGAGCCGCCATGCCGGTAAGATCGCGGCGAAGCAGGCGCCGTCAACGCGTGCGCATCACCCCCGAGGCGGTTGAGATATTTAGGCGCGCGCACAAAGAGCCAACTAATGCCGACAGGATCGCACTGGCTGCTGCGCTCGGCAGATCGAAATTCGCCGCATGTCCGCTGGATGCTGAGCCACGCTCGCTCTGTTGCGACAATGAGCCAGTCGAGGCTGTCCTGGCGCTCAGGGCCGCGTTGATGAAGTCGGCGGGACTATCACTCTAAAGGAGAGACACACAATGCCAATTTTCACTGCAGTCGCGGTGGCCGTAACGGGGCTTGCCGCTGGCACCTTCATCGATGAAGCCGAGATCATCGAGATCGAAGAAACATCAGAGGACGAAGAGGGAGACGAAGAATGACGGCGATCAACGTCTTCAAATCTCTGGACTCGATTCATTTGTATTCGGATGGCGCCTGGCACCTGTCTGACAAACTGCTTGGTATCGGTACCAAGGTTCACACGATCCCTCAGCATAACGCTGCGTTTTCGATCACGGGCCTGTCGGTCATACCGACTCTGCTGGCGGCACAGTTGATCGAAACTCAATTCGCCGATCTTCGATCCCTTGCCGAGGCAATGCCGGATCTAGTTAAGACGAGTTGCACCCGGGGCAAGGCGGTCGGTCACAATCTTACCGGCCGCGGCGAGGTCGTGCTGGCGGGCTGGTCGGCCGAAACAGGCCCGTTGATTCATGTCACTGAATGCTTTCTCGACCACAATCTGTTCAAGGGGCGAGCGGTCGAGCGGTACATCAGGCCCAGCGTAGCCGGCTCGGCCGATATGCGCTCCCCGGAGGATGGACTGCAGTTGCTAGAGAAGCAGCGCGCAGCAAAGGTTAGCCGACCTGATGCAGGAACGTTCGGAGGCACCACCGTTACCGGACTTGTGGGCGGCTTCGCGCAAGAAACGCGTATCGATGCGGCCGGGATACATATCAAAGTGCTCAGGCGGTGGCCGGACGAGATCGGGCAGAAGGCGGCTGCGTGATCCGCGTCATAACGACCGACTCGACGACGTATCCCCGCTCGCTTCGCTTCTGTTCGTAGATGCGGGAGTGGTCAAATTTCCACTCCCTCGGGATGCGCGTCCCAAAAGCTCGCGTTGGTATTTAAGCGATGCGTCTCTTTGCCCTACCTGCCATCGGATCTCGGTGACTTCGTCGACGAGCTTCTTGCTCTCGGCTATGGCGCGGGCCGCACGTTCTAGAAGGTCATCTTGCATGACGGCACATTACCTCACGACTTCAGGATGATCTCGACGAAGGCCGATACCGTCAAAACCGCCGCGGTCTGAGTTCTCACCTCGACGAACATCTGGCCCATCTCGGCGCGGATCTCGCTTTTGGCGCGGATGGCTTCGGCGAGTGCTCTAAGCGCTGCATCCCGGGCGACATCAAGATCAGGCAATTCCTCACCAGTGTCGTCGATGGTGAGGCCGGCGTCATCACGAAAATCGAAATAGTATCGGGGCATTTTCTGAAACGCTGGAACTTATATCGCGTTCCTACCGCTAAATCCGATGCCGCCCGTCCACTCCCTCAGGAGCAGTCAGCGCAGCCGTCGGATCTTCTTTTTGCGCTTTGCAAGCGCCTTCTTGATCTGCTCGCGCAGGCGCAGGATTTCTGCCCATCGAGCCGCGATCTCCGGATCGAAGGGCGTCCGGGTCAGCGTCCTTTTTTGACGGTTGCGTTTCGCCATGTTTGCAGCCTAGCGGCTACAACCGGCGCTCGCGCGATCATTCCGTCGTTAAGCTTGATGGGCGCGGTCCGGGTTAATTCTGGAACCGTACCGCGCGGATTTGCCGGGCGCGGTCAAGCTGGGAAAGGCAAGAAGCGCGCGGCGACGATGACAGAACCTGTCGAGTAACTGCCCAGCGCCGGGCAACGAGGGGGCGCTGGGCTTCAGGCAGTGCTAAGACGCGACGTAGGCGCCTTTGAGCATCGCCCGAACGATCAAAACAACAGATCTAGTGCACGACACGAAGAAAATAGTAGCTGACGCCACCGATCACGAGAACCGTAGGCACAGCCCAAAGCAGTACGACTGGCATGGTTTCCTCCTCCTTGTTCTGCCCGCTAGCCAACGGGCGAGAAGGGTCGCGGTTCCAGAGCGGACGAGCACCGTCCACTCCCTCAGGAATTGTGAAGAATCCCGTCCAGCGGATTCGCGGCGTTTTTCCATGTTCGGCAGGTCGGTGAAGACTGTTCGACGCGGGGCCGGTCCCAAATCACCCGCGCATTTTCTCTCCCCACAGCGTGACGGCGGTCAATAGCCGCGCGCTTCAATTTTAGGATCCTCATGGCAAATGACCTGGTAGTTCAGCTCGGCGCGAAGCTGGACCAATTCCAAAGCGATATGAATCAAGCCGGAGACATCGCGGATGCAGCGATAGACCGCATTGAACGATCATTCGCAAATTTGAACCCTACAATGGGCGGCTTCGCGTCGCTTGGCGCAGCTGCCGCTGGCGTAACTGGTCTCGTTGGCGGATTGCTCGCGGCACTTACCAAGGTCAACAGCGAGTTGGCCGACCTACAGAAGAATGCCGAATACACCGGCCTGACTGCTGAGCGATTTCAGCAGATCCAGTTCGCAGCGGGGCAGGGTGGTGTTTCGTCACAAGAGTCCGTCAACGATCTGCGCAAGGTGGCTTCGCTACTGGCAGATGCTAAGGAGAACGAAAACTCCCTGACTAAGCTGCTTGATGCCAACAACATCAAGTACAAGGACCGCAACAGTCAGGTTATCAGCCTGAACCAGCTTCTGGTGATTGCTGGCGATCTTCTTAATAAGTTCGGCTCAATGCCAGAGAAGACGAAGGCCGCGCAGATGCTCGGACTGTCCGAGAGCTGGGTTGAGGCGCTTCGCAATGGCAACAAGTCATTCGAGGATATTGCGCAGGGTGCCGAGGCGGCTGGTGTAATCATCGATGGCGCTACCGTTGCCAAGGCCGCTGCTTTCGATCGGGCGTGGAAACAGTCATCAGCGCAACTTGCCGCGCAGTTTAAGTCGACTGCGGCTGATATTGGTGGCTGGCTTGATGATCTAATTGATAAAGCCAACGATCTCGTAAAAACCGCTCTTGCCTCGCAGAACATTCAGTCCGGTAGTGGGCAGAGTCTCTTTGACAGGTACGCAGACGCAGCGGACATTTTCCAAAAGAACTTGCGCGGCGCGACACAGGACGTTGAGCAAGTCACTCGCGCCATTGATGCGATGAACAAGTCCGGCAAGGGCGACCCAGAGATCGTCTCGGCGCTAGAGCTTATTCGCGCTAAGGCTCAGCTCGCGCGCGACATGTTGCAGGCTGCAGCTGAGCAGCAGTCCAAGGTGGAATTCCCCAACGGCGTTCCGCTGCCGGCCTCACGCCCTGCATCGGCTAACAACGACGATCCTAACGCAGCAAAGCTGCCGAAGCGCGGCAAAGATAGCGCCGACGCTTATGACCGCGCAACCGAGTCCATCATAAAGCACACAGCCAGGGCTCAGGCTGATGCCGAGACCGTGGGCAAGGGTGCGGCTGCGCAGGCCGAATTGCGAGCTGAGACTGAATTGCTTGCCGCGGCGCAAAAGGCGGGCATCCCGATTACCGATAAGGTCCGCGACCAAATTCAGGATCTCGCGCAAGACGCTGGGGAAGCGGCTGGGGCCCTGGCCAAGGCAAAGGTCGAAAGCGACATTTCGCGCGGGCGGCAAACGGCGTTCTTCACGCCGCAAGACTTGGCAATCGCGAACCAGCTCAAGGATATTTTCGGCGACGACATTCCAGCCGCGATGGCATCGAGTCAGGCGTCAGCGCTGCGCTTCAACTCTACGATTAAGCAGCTTGCGGATTTGGGTCAGCAGATAAACAGCGGATTTTTGGTTGATTTTGAAACCAAGATTCGCAATGGCGCGTCCGCAATGGATGCTCTTAAGGAGGCCGGTCTTAACGCCCTGGGCAAAATTGCCGACAAGCTCGCCCAAATGGCGGCAGACAATTTGTGGTCATCTGCTTTTGGTGGTGGCGGTGGGTTTAGCCTTGGCAGTCTGTTTGGAGTTGGTAGCAGCGGAGGCGGCGCGCTGAGCTTCTCAGGAGACCTTGGTGCTGGCACAGGTGGTCTTGCTTTTCCCAAGTTCGCCACCGGCACCAACTTCGCGCCAGGTGGTCCGTCGATCGTCGGCGAGAACGGCCCCGAACTCGTCAATCTTCCGCGCGGTTCGCAAGTCGTCCCAAATGACGTACTGCGCAACGGCGGTGTTGGCGGAGGTGGTGTCACCGTTCACGGCGGCTCGGTCTACATCCAGGGCGATGCTAGCGAGAAAACTGTTGCACTGATCAAGGCCGCGCTGGCGCAGCAGAATGCGGAATTGCCGAGCAAGGTGATTGATACCGTCAGACGCGCTAAGTCGGGACGGGTGTTGTGACGTAACTGCAAGTCCGGCCGTGTGCCGGCGAGGCGGGTGGCGGCGTGAGGGAAGATAGTAAAATGGATTCGGAGATCCTATCGAAGAGCATCAGCTTGCTTTGCTGTCTGGCGCAGTGGCGACTGTAGCTCTCGGCGTTTCTATAGCGGGTTAGTCTCTCTGGAGGATTAGCCTTGGTCGCTATTCTCGTGTGTAAAATGGCAGCGCAACCTAGAAGGGGATCTCCGAAACTGCTATGTTTCCCATCAACAGCCGGGACTGAGTCTCGGCTTTTTTGTTGGTGCTGGAATGGATAAGGTCAGGGATATTTTCTCCTACTTCGTGGCGGCAATGTCGATTTTCGCCATGTTGGGGGCTGTTTATCAGGCTTTCAACGATCAGAAGGCCTCGGCGGTCACGCTGGGAACGATTTTTCTGGTGGGTGCTCTGATCGTCTTCTTGCCCCAGGTCGAATTCATTAAAACCCTCGGCGTAGAGGCCAGGCTGCGGCAGACAGTGACTGAGGCTGTGGCCACCTTGGCCAGTGTTAGACGGCTGGCTGAGATTTCTGCGCGAGCGAGCTATCTAACGATCGCATGGGGAAACAGGCTGGGAACGCCGTCGGCCAAGGATAAGCAATCTGTGCTCGACGACATCGATGCGCAATTAAGTGATCTTAAGGTCACTCCCGAAGAGCGCGCCATAATCGTCAAGCCGTGGGTAGCCATGATAAGGGCTGATTTCTTTTTCTTGTATAGTCGTGTTGTCAGGGAGTTCGCGACGATGAAGGCTAGCGATCTAACTGCAAAAATACATGCTACGCAGAGCCGAGAAGCTCACGACGCGAGCATGACTCATTCAGATCTCATTACACCGTGGTCGAACCAAACCAGCAAATTCGGAGCGATGGAGCGACTGGAGACCAAGACCCTCTCGACGGTCATCAACGAATACATGCCAGCAAAAGGTGGATGGCTGTCCGACAAAGAGCTGGCGACATTTGAGACGTTTAAACAAGAACTCGTCCGCATGAATGATGACTGCGCCAAGAAGGGTGGCTACACGGCGGAAGCCGCCGATTATTATGACCGATACAAAGAACGAGAGGCCGATAGGGAGAAGGCCAAGGAGCTTTGGGAAGCGTCAAGGTAATGACCGCTTAGTAGGAAACGGTGCCCGCAATCATAATTTTAGCGGACTTGGGAACTGCCGCGCGCAATCCAACCGAAGCTTAAGGCCAGCAGCATTGTCAGGGCCCAAGCGCCGATACCCCATCCAAGCGCCGTGCAAACGTGGGTGACGATCTTCATTCGCCGGGTACGAACCTCTTCATCGACATACGCTTTGAATTGGGAAGCCGCTCGGTCAAAACTAGCTGTATCCAGACTAGCTGAATTGCAAAGAGAGCGGCCTTCATACTCAAATCCGGCCGGACCATTCCGGGGCCGCTGCGCGAGCTGCGCAATCGAGCATCTGTATTCGTACTGTTTCCATTCAGGAGATCGATAATCCGGCACAAAACCGACCGAGAACATCTCTCGCCCGCCAACAGCTGCTGAATAGGCCCCATCCGAAATTGTATAGTAGTAGGGGTCCCTAGATGGAGGCGGGAACGACCACCATGCCCACATCAGCGAGCACGATACCGCCGCCCCAGCAGCAACGATGGCGAACCTACCCAGGCGACTCTGCGGGATTTGCGAAAGTGCCATTTCCAATATCAGCTTCTACCGAGTAAGCCGAACATCGCCGTAGTCTTCCGGCATCGGCCGCTCACCATCGAAATCTGTGTGAGCGAGCAGGGCGCCGATGCCAAACAGCACCATGCCGCCAATCCATACCAGGCAAGTCGCGCTCAAATAGGCGGATGTGCCGACGCCAATATTGCCAGTGAGCCCGAAGAGCGTGCCGGCATTGAACAACAGTCCGACGACGCCCCAGAGCCAGAAAAGTACGGCTAGAAGTCCCTTTGAAGCGCCATGGTGGCTTTTGAGCCGGAACGTGCGCTCCCAGCTCTCTTTAGACCTGAATAGTCCCATTGGATTCCCCCAGACCCGCAGCCACCATAGGGCGAACGACCGGAGAGCGGCAACTATTCTTTAGCCGTGTCGCTCGCCGTGTCCAGGGCGGTGTCAGTAATGAAACCAAACCCGCCCAGCTGAATTGCAGTGCATGGAAATTTATCTTGTTCGGGTGACCACTGACGATGATCAAAAGCGATACTGGTTGGCGGCCGCCCCCGATCAAGATGCGGCTGTGCAATTGGTGTTGGACGCCATCCCAGAGGGCTGGGCGGCTAGTCCGAGCGGGCTTGCCGCGAACGATGAGTTGGCGACACTTGGCCTACGACCGGGAGAAGTTCGCGAGGTGAACACCAAAGTCGGGCTGTCCTGATGTTCCGGCTTAACCGCTCATGGCACTTAAGTGTGGCGTACGCCTTTTTGGGGAGCCTTTGGAAATTGGAGGGTCCCATGACCGAACGTCGTGAACTCTATCGCAGTCCGAACGGGGATGCCTGGTTCCTAGGGCGGGAGCCAACGAACGGGAACGCATTCATCATCCATCAGCCGAATGCACCTTCCGGAGGGCGGCTCTCGCACATTGAACTCGGCGACTTCTTGCGGGCGGACGTGAAGGGTCCTGAGCAGCAAGCGCTGTTGCGATTGATCGGCACGCTGGTGGAAGTGCCACCGTACGCGTAGCACGGGGTGGGGACGGGCTGGCGGCAGGTTCACGCTGCGGGCCTTGAGGCTAGGGAAGAGGCAAGCCCTCTGCCGACAAGGCCTTTGCCTCGTCGGCCAGCCGTTTACGTCGCACCTGGTGCATCGTTGGAAATGGGGCGCCAATCTCGCGCGCCTTCGTTTGGACGGACTGCACAGAGCGCTTAAGCACGACCGAGGTGCGAGAAACCGAAACGCCGGTTTCAGCCGAACTCCGAAGGAAGTCGATTTGCTCTGGCGTCCAGGATCGTGATGTCATGCGGGGCATCGGTTGCAACGGGACGCCACTTGGAAAGTTCCGGCACGCGGATGGAAGTGGCAAACATAAACCTAGCTGCACACAGCCACTTGAGGTTTTAGGCCTTGGGCTTGGTGCGCAGCGCTTGCTCCACCAGCCTGCGGATGGCCTCTGGCCTGGTCATGCCCCCGCCCTGTCCGGCGATCCATGCATCCAGCTTTGCGAGCGGATCATCGAGGAAGCGCACACCGACAAGCGTACCCTTGCCAGTGGTCACCGGGCGACCGCGCCTTTTTGTGTTAACTCTAATTGACTCTGCCATGATTAAGTGATAACACAAAATCAGGCCGGGCGAAAGCGCCAACTCTCGCACCGGCCCTAACCGCAGCGAGAAAGGATCTTCTTCGCCATGGCTGCCACCGAATCTACCACCGTTTTGCAATTGCTCTACACGCACCGCAGCATCACCGACCTCGCCCGCCGTCAGATTTCATCGCCAGCCAGTGACGGCTTGCGTGATGCAGCTGCAGGCATACAGAAGGAAATCATCAGTACGCCATCGGCGAGCTGGGCTGAGTTTGGCGCGAAGGCGTGCCTCCTTATCAACGAACTGACTACTGATCCCACCACGGGCTGGCTGGATGCGATCCGCGAAAGCCTGCGCGCTGACGCGCAGCGGCTGGGCGCGGCGGCCTGAGGCGTCTAATCGTCATGGCGCCTCCGCGAGGATGCCGCGCTGTAGCTCCACGAAAAACGGGCCGACACAATGTGCCGACCCGTTTCCCAATAAGGCGTGTTTCTACGCACGGTAGCGCCGACCAGTACGACCGACCGGTTTCTACCCCGCTTGTATAACACGCCCTTAGCAGACGGCAAATCGGTGTCGCCGAGGCCCGATCCATCGAAGCGCCTCACTCGCGAGAGTGGGGCGCTTTGCTTGCTCTATTTGTCGACCGGCGCTAACGCTGTAGGGCTGCGTTAGGGGAGTGCGGTGACCAAGGCTCGCGAGTTTATCGATTTCTGGACCGAGAACAGCATCCACGCTGTCGAGCAGTATCGGACTGCCGGCGCCTCGCAGGATGTGGCCGAACTCAGCCGGCGTCTTATTGAGGCTGCCAAGGGGCAGGGTATTTCGGAAGCCGACTTGCAGGCCGAAATTGGCGAAATCTCGGATTACATTGGAGACCGGCTCAAGGCGGCGAACGACGCTGAGCGCGAGCGGCGTAAGTCTATCTAAAGGCTTAGACCTCACTTATCCAACCTATGAACGTCCCCAGGCTGCAGGTTAAGCTGTTCGAATAAGCGCTGCTGCTTAGGCGTCATAGCAACATTTAGCACCTCCGCAGTCCATCCCTCAGGAACGGCGGCGAGGACAAGTGTTATCGCTTGGCTCGGTTTGGCGAGTGCGATCCAAATTTGCGTTGTTGTGTCGTCCGCCGTCACTTGAACAACGGTGAAGGTGTTGCCGAACGATTCCGCCATTTCGTTTAATGCGGCCCGCTAGCGCGTTGTTTCTAATGTGACGTGCCTTAGTTGCAGTGGGACTGTGACCGCACTGCGGCTTTTCATTTCCCGCCGTTCATGGCGTCGGCAATCTGCCCAGCGATGAGGTCCGCAGCCCGCTTCGCGGGATTCACTGCAATGTGTGCATAGCGTTGCGTGGTGCTCGCCTGGGTGTGGCCCAATAGGCGGCCAATGATAGGAAGCCCGAGATCGGATCCGGCTCCGACGCTGGCGAAGCTATGACGTAGGTCGTGGATTCTCACATCCTCAATCCCAGCCCGCTTGCGTACCGCGCGCCATGGCCGGTTAAGGTCTGAGCGCGGCTTCTCCTCCGTCGTGCCCGCTGATTCACCGGCGATCACATAGGCGCCGACACGGGGCAGGGAGTCGAGTATCGCAACCGCTGGCGCAGAGAGCACGACGGTTTTTTGCCCGGTCTTCGAGTCCGGCAGGAAGAGGAGGCCGCGGCCCGCGTCGTATTCCTTCCAGCGCAAATCGAGGATCTCGCGCAACCTGCAGCCCGTGAACAACAGCAAGCGCAACGCCGCAGCGGCGTGTTGGTCAATCTTCGTCAGGCGATTCTCAGGCTTGGGGGCGTGCTTGGCTTTCTTCGACGGATCAGGCTCCCACGGAATGCCGACCGTCTCGGCCTCGCGGAGAGCATCACCAAGGCGCTGCAGTTCTTCCCCCCTCAGGTAACGCTGCCGCAGTTGCTCGTCAAAATGCTCAATGCCCGTGGCCGGATTCTCTGTGCCCTTTGGCAGCGCCTTAGTCTTAATCCCGAACGCAAAGATGGTACCGAGCAGCGCAACCACGCGGTTCGCCGTCACTGAGTGCGTTTCGCCTATTTTCCGGTGCAAACGGTCAACATCAGAGTGAGTGACGGCATTCGCCTTCTTTTTACCGAGGGCCGGACGGATGTGGTTTTTGATGTATCCGCGGTTCAGGCGAATGGTTCCAGCCTTGCGCTTCGGTTCGAGGTGCTTCTCGATGAAGCTGTCAAGCAGCTCGTCAACGGTCTCGGCTTTTCTGGCGGCACCACGCTCGGCCGCAGGATCCTCGCCAAGCTTCGCCCTGGCCAGTAGGGTTTCCGCAGCTTCCCGTGCCTTCTCGGGCGATAGTGTGGCCGGCGTCCCAATCACCATCCTCCGCTTGCTGACGCGCCTGCCGCCTTCGCCTGGCCTGTACTCCACGATCCATGACTGCGCCCCGGTGGGCGTTACCTTGACGCCGAAACCGGTTAACTCGGAATCGTAGAAGATCGTTGGTTTCGTCACAGCGGGCAGCCCGGAAACGCTCCTTCGCCCCAGCTTCAGTATTGGCATTGCTTCCCCCAAGTCGCCACCGAGTAGCCACCGGATTATCTATTGAGCGGAAACGATAGGAAAGCAACGGAAATGACGGAAAGAAAAATAATTAGTATAATCAATACATTGTAAGGCGAAAAGAACTCTGTGGCATCATCTGGCACCCACTGGAAAATAGTCTAATGAGTTTTGGGTACTGCAGGTCGTTGGTTCGAATCCAGCTGCCCCGACCAGTTCCGACATGTACCCCAAGAATGCCCAGGCCGATGCCCAAGTCTCTTGCCTCGGGATTCGGGGGCCGCCTCAAGACAG
>Ga0209389_1005734_pt1 | contig 10638 bp, 12 predicted proteins | sample CowpearedBW_FD_187526 | JGI IMG/M metagenome (GOLD analysis project Ga0209389, IMG submission 187526) | Root nodule microbial communities of legume samples collected from California, USA - Cow pea red BW (SPAdes) (version 2) | ecosystem: Host-associated > Plants > Roots > Nodule | place: USA... | reverse complement strand
GTTCTCCACTTAGATTAAGATCTTATTTGACCTATTTCTTTTTCAATTTTTTTAATCCATATAATGTAAACAATAAAAATAAATTTTTGTAACTTATAATCAAATTCGTTAACTTTATTCACATGTACTCAGGTCCAAAGACTCACTAATGTCCAAAACTGTTAAACAATTTTTCTTCTGACACAGCAAAGTCATGAGGTGCTGCTCGTTACCATCATTGTCGTCAGATTTGTGTTTATCCAATTAGGTGGCATTTTAAATATGTTATACTTCTTGTTCCGATGTTATATCAAACTAACGGGTCAAAATATTATATGAAATTAATGTTAGTTTTAAATATAAAAATGTATAAATTATAATGTAAGTATTTGTTTTAATAAAATATTTTTAATGTTTTTAAAATATTGTTATTATTTAATTAATAAGGCGTTGACTTAAATTTATTTAAATAGTGAATTAAATAGATAGGATAAAATTAACCTAGTTTAATTTAGGTCATAATATTTTTAATTTAATCGGTCAGAAAGCTAAAGAAAACTAACACAAGTTTTGACGACTCACCAACAACAACAAAACGAATAGTAGCAACAACAACCATTAGTAGAGACCATATTTCTTTCTCCACTCTTCTGACTTCTTTATGCAATTGCATCGACATTTGAAATTTCAAAATATTCATACATTATATATTTTTTAATTGTAGAGTTTGGAAAAGTATACAAATTGAAAATAGATTTTCAAATAAAAATTATATTTTTTAAATTGTATAATTCAGATTTATTTTTCAAATTAAATATAATATATATTTTAATATTTGAAAATTTATTTTGAATTTCTATATTTCAAAATATATTTTGTATTTCTTAATTATTCAATCCAAATGTATTTCCGGAAATGTAGTCTAACAATTCAAAAAATTTCTGAATTTTGTAATATAAAAATACATTTTAGATCTATTTCATCCAAAATACAGGTTCACACTGTGCAATTCTAAATATATATTTTATTGCCCATAAACAAATTGGATCTTTTTCACACCTATGAAGGTGCAGAAAAGTATGGAGTGATAAAAGAAACTGACAGGGAAAATTGGGTGTATTTATCATTTCAGGTTTTCTTTGAGGGGAGTGTAGGAGTAGCAATAACCCCCAGTAACCAACTTCATATGCCCTCTGTTTCTTCTAAGCCCAATATTAGTTGCTAAAAATGAACAACATTCTGTTTCAAGTAATTGCTAAAAATTTAAGATACTTTGTTTTGACCATAAAGGTGTACTTAACTAAATTATTCTTTCTTAAAATACTATCACTCCATTAACAAAATATATAGAGAGTTAGAGAACATCCAGTTTTAAGGTCTGTTTCAAAGAATCACCTGACCCATAAAGAAAAACAGATGCTGATAGGTGTTTACCAATTTTATGGAATATGCAGCCCTTTCTACAGTGTGCATATAGAGATTGTCTACTATACTTGTATAACTCATGTATAAACATTTATATAAAGAAAAAGGTTGAGGAAAATCATACAAGAATTGGAAACAAAACATACCAGGAATGAGAAAAAAAAATTCCCATTTCACAATATAATGGAATGAATTTAAGTATACCTTGTAACTACAAAACTGGTGAAAAGAAAAATTAAATATACCTAAATCGCATAACCAGAGGAAAAAGGATTTTCTTTGTTGATTACGTATTAAAAAGTGAGTTAAGACTTCTTACAGCGCTTAAACTGTGGCCCGGGATAAAAATAGAATCAACCATACGGCCAAACTATGTAATAAGAGTAAGCTATAACTATGGAAAGATGAAAAAGCCTGTAAGTAATAATTTCCCCCTCAAAAAGACGTAGGCGCAAATGAGTACGGCATTTGCAACTGATAGTTCCACTGGATTAACATTTGTTGTTGTAAGGCAGCTCCAACAGTTCTATCGGCCAAAATACCAAACAAATAACTCGAAAAGAATAACATTGTATTACCCGAGCGAGAGAGAATTCAAGAGTGGTTAAACCAGGGTCCAACTGCACCATTGACATGGCCGTTGCTGTGGATCCCCACACCATTTGGGATGATTGAGGGAGGCAGTCCCACAGCCATAGGGAGGGAGGCAGTTGGATACAATCCATGGGTGTGAGGGAGAGCATGGGGACTCACAAGAGGGCTCCCACCAGGACTCCCTTTACGCTGTTGAATGGCATGGATCTGCCTAAGCCCATCTTCATGAATACGTGATAGTGTTTCCAACTCTTTCAATGACAAAGCCTCCAGACCAGCGCCGTATAGAGGTGCATGTCTTGACATTTCCTCCTGGAGTGAGGCCTCAAGTGTGTGAATATATTGCTGCACAACCAACACAAACACATTATTAACTCTATCATATAAGTTCAACATGAAAACATATAAGGCAATAAACAATTATCAAAAGATAAAAACAGTAAGAAAAGTACAAATTCTATGTCAATACAGACCTGGCAAGCTTGCAACTTTGATTCCATGCCATCAATATATGCTTCACACCTAGCAACCTGCTCTTCCTTCTCACGCTTTTCCCCTTCAGTTTGCCCAACCGTTTGAGTCAATCTACGGACTTCGTCTTCAAGGGATTGCCGAATTTCCTCCCGAGTCACATTCTCTGTCGCAAATCTTTTCAGTTCTTCATCAAATCTCTTGCGTGCAGCTTCAGCATTCTTCAATCTCTCAGCAAGGGCATTTTTCTCCTTGACTACTTTCTGTATGTAATAAAATTCGCATTAATTTTCAATTTGAGCCCATCATACACAATGAAAAATTAAGGGTCATCTAATTTGAAAAATAAAACTTCTTGTTTTCATTTCCTGTTTTAACATTAGATACAATTTACAAAAAGCCACGCTGTTTTCACTTTCTTCTTGTTTTCCAAAGTTTATACAGTAGACATTGAAAAAAGAAAATAGAAAACCATGAAAAGTTGTTTTCACTAAATGAAAACAATTGATTTTCAACAGAAATGAAAATAGAAAACAAATCATTTCACTGGCACCAAAATGAAAACAAATGTAACGTTTTGTAATTAAAAGTAAAGTAAAATCTTATAAACCAAACAACCACACTAATCAACTCAGAACCAAAATGAAGCTCCTTTCACTGGCCCACCATTTCTAAGAGTGCCACAGAAAAAAAATGTGGATATCATCACCATAGGATTATTTCAAACACATGTTGATGCATAAATATCACCAATGAGATTATTGATGATAATCGACAACCAAGTAAAAGAGAATATAAAATAGTTAATCATGATATTTTCTATAAAGTAATTTGATAAATGAAATAAAGTATGACTAAAGAGAACTTTATAGCTCATGATTCAAGTCAAGGACCAACTCTTTTGAAAAACTCATGTGGTTAATTGGCAAGTTGGATCCCCTCTGTAGCAAGCAAAAAATAGAGAGAGAGAGAGAGAGAGAGAGAGAGAGAGGGAGAGAGAGGAGAGAATGCGTAAGTGTGAGGTTAAAGAGATGAAGAAGGAGACAGATAAAGAGGATGGAGCAAGCTGGAGGGATATGGTGCTAGAGTAGATCCAGCCCCATTAATGGAAGCCTAGGAATGACTTATACCAGTAATACGCCCTTACACACAAAAACAACTTTGGCCTTGAAGGTTGGACAGTATGAGAGCAGACTGTGTACTGAAACTAATATTTAATTAGACGTATGGCACCAGGTAGGATCAAACTCCTTCCTAACACAGGAGCAACCTGTCAGCTGAAAAACTAAGTAGAATAATAGCTTAAAACCATCTTTCGTGAATTGGCAATAACAAAGCATGGATAACATCCGCCCATACCAGAGTTTATAGGAAGGACTGAAAGAGGGGGAAACATAGCAAGAATCACAGGTGAGGTAGAGTCAGATAAAGCAAAAAAAGTAGACAATTTCATACTGAAGAGTGCAAATGCATATGCACCAACTATGAGTAAAATTTAAATGGTATCTCCTTCAAGATGCACTCAAAAAAATGTAAGAATAATCATCATAAGCATAAAAGTTATTGTGCAGTGCACAGCTTTTAAAATTAGCATAGTTGCACAATCTTTTTTTTTTCAATGTAGAAAATCAAACTTTTTGAACAATACCTTTAATTCATCACGTTTCCGAGACTTCAACTGAGAAAGTTGCGTCTCTGCATCATGTAAACGGTCATGAAGAGCTTTTTTCTCCGCAGAGAGCTTTGCAATTTCATCATCTCGTTCTGAGCGGAGCCATTCAAGCTGACTCTCAACTTCTTGAGCTTGTTCAGCTAGTTCCTTCTTTTCCCGAGAAAATCGATCCATCTCAGCCCTCATTTCAGACTGTTGAATCATGAAGTGCGTTAGACCTAAATTCTCCATTAGCAATTAACATGAGGTAACCACAGTATGTTATCAACTAAGACATGAAATACCTTCAATCGATTGTTTGTCACTTCAGATTCACTTAGCTTTTGTGATATAACAGATTTTTCCTTAGCCATATTAGAAATCTCAGTTTTGCTTTCTTCACGAACGCGAATAATTTCATCCTCGCTAGCGCACAACTGGTGCCATAGTGCAGCCCTATCAACATTTGCAAGTTCAGCAACTTCACGCATCATACTCAAAACAGGCCTGATAAACTCCTGCTCCTCACAGACCAAAGTAACCAATATATCCAAATCAAAATCTACTTCACGACCACTGTCAGTATTGCTAGTGGCACGGTCAACAAGCCTCTTCAGCATCCTCCCCCTATAAGATTCATTGGCAAACCATCTAAACATTATCATGTAGAGCAGTTTAACAAATTCTTTCACGCATGGATCTCTAGAGAGGGCCAAATTTTCAGCAAGGCCAAGAACAGAAGTGTAATCATCCCTCTGAGCTCCCAATTGCTCACAGGCATCTCCTTCTGTAGCACCATCTGTATGTTGGAAATTTTCAGAAACATATCTTCCATTATTGTTCAATCTTTGGGAAAGACGGCTTTGCAATACCAGGGCTACAGACTGAGCACTTATTGCACCTCGAGCTACAGCTCTCTCAAATGTTTGGGAAGCTTCAGCAACAAGGCAAGGAATAGATAACATCTCAAACAGTATATAAATATCAGAAAAATGACGACTAGCTTGATAAGCCTGCTCATCAATCACATGCAGCCCACTGGGAGAAGTGCCATGTTCTCCGAATAAGAAAATCCCACATGGAAGAGCTGAGCAATTGTCACCATAGTCATCGTCGCAATCAATGTCCCTAAGTATGGTTTCAGCAACATCCCCCCAACTATTTATAGTCTTACTCAAAAAATCAAGGACGCAAGGTGACACCTCAAGACCTAGATTTTTCAGCCTGACACGAACAGACCTAACCTGCATAAGGGGAAATCATGTTACAAATGCTTGAAACATTTGATGACTTGTCTGCTTACAACTTTTGCACACTAAACATCCATTTTTAAGTTGGCACCCTGTTTAATGATTTTGACAATACTAACAATTTCACAAGATGTAAAGCTCATTAAATGATGCAGCAAAGCATTATTGAATGATAGTAAAGAACAATTTTGCATAGACAGTGCATCAAAATCTAAACAGTGTAACATAGTGCAATTCCCAACTATTTATCTTCAAAGCTTACTGCTTCAGGGAGGTGTTGACATTGAGATGCCGCTTTGAATATAAAATCTATCGTTGTAGCAAGGGGTTCATCATTTGAGTCAGTCAAAAGCTCAAATGACTGAAAAAGAATGCGTTCCCAAACTTCACTACCACACTCCAATTGACTAAGAGCCCCAAAAACCTGAAAAATAGAACAGCATCAATAGGAGAAAACCAATGCAACCATATTCAGCGTTGACAGAGGTGGAAATGCAGCACAAGTGTAACTAAATTAGGATTGCTCCCTGAATTAATTAATGCATGTGATTAAACAATTCAAGTAAGGTATTTTGGAAAAAAAATATTAGTTTCTCACTGGTATTCGTAAAGCAGGTTCTGCATCTGTCTTTTGAAGACGCTCAAGAAGTGCATAGGCAGCAAGTGGGTGTTCTGACTGCTCAACCAATTTAGGTACCAAAGCAACCAGGTCAGCTTGCAAATGCTTAGGAGCTTTGTCCAATACAAGAGTAATTTTTTGTGCAGATTGAGGCCGACGTCTTGGTTCTGGACAGCCTTGAGGAACAGCCCCATCCAAAGCTCTTAATGAGTTTACAATCAAACCTAAAAGCTCCTCAGACTGTTCTGGCCACTTGGTCTGAAGTTTCAAATTCACAAAAATCAAAACCAAAGATATGTGTAACAGAATACACCTCTAACGGACATTAAAAAAAGTTGTACCTTTGAGCGAAATGATGCATTTTCTGATGCGGTCGCAGATGTCTCTGGTGGACAAATGGGATGTCCAGGAACAGCTTTTTCCTGAATACCATTCCCTTTTAAATCAGAGCTCTGCACAGCAGATGTATTACTGCTTTCTACAACAACTGAATCCAATCTCTCATTACCAGGAACTCGTGCAGACTCCATTGCCCCACTTTCTCTTTCACACTCAAGAGGACTAGCAGCTCCACTTCCATCCGGAGAAGGTTTAGAACATGCATCAACAGAATCAGCAACAGGGCCTACTTCAGAAGGTTGACAGCACTCAACCATTATATCTAATAGTAAATCTATGATAGCTTGCTGCAAAACTTTAACTCCCATCAGCAAATTCATCAAACTTGGGGAAGATTCATCAGCTTTGGTGGCCTTCTTCCCATCACAACTACCAGACAGCTTGGTAGGTAGAAGCAGGCGCTTCACTTTTGCAGGATCGTCAAGATAGACTCGGAGACCAGTAAGAAACCCTGCAATTGCACCAGCATCCATTAGAAGTTTCTCCCTTAAAGTAACTTGTGGCTGAGAAGGATTATCTCCGTATGTTAAATGGAATCCAGCTCTGGAAAGAAGATTTCTGAAAATATCTTCCTCATCTCCACTTATCCCTTCACTGTCTTCAGAGTCAATGAGCTCATCAGGGTCAGTTGTCAATGCATCTTGATCATCCTCTGATGCTAAAACCTGAATATTGAAGAAAAAAACAGATGATATGTCTGCAACCGTATGATAAGAGCAACCAAAATTTAATATAACCAGTAGGTATTATAAAATCCATAACAAAATCCCGATTTTACAACATGTGAGAAGCTAAAATGTAATACATATAACCATTTTTTATCTTTCACACAAGACATAATCATAATATATCATATGGCTCAGGTATGGGATAGAAATCTGCTTACAATTTTTTATTGTACAATAAGAAGTTCAAGGGATGCAAAATTATGAACTGAAGCATTAATCAACTTCTGTAACTCGTGACTTATCAGCTTGTTCCATGCATCTTATCAGGCTAATCACAAGCAAAAGTTCCAAGGAAGAGGCCATATTTCCTAATTGGCTTGTTCCGATCTTACATTAAAAATGAGTCATAAAAAAAGATATTATATGTTAAATTAGTGACATGTCAGAGGCAGAAGAGCCAGTTCAAATCAATAACTATGAATACAGGATAACATGTAGTCTCTTATCTAAAGTCAAGAATAGGTCATCCTATAGATGGTAGGAGGAAAGTCTTAAAACATGGGGCAAGAATATCTGGCCTCTATTAAATGATATTTGTATGTACAATATTTGTAAGTACAATGTAACACGAAGACAAGCAATCCATAAGGACTTACCTCTAAATCGGAAAACTCAAACCATGGACAGCAATCCAATATTTCACATACGAAAACAACAGTGTCACGAACAAGAAATCCTGCATCCACTTCTAACATATCAGACACCTTCATGAATTGCAAAACAGAATTATTCCACGTCTTTGTGCAGATAGAAGATTCTTTCCAAACTGTCTTGGTTGGGTTCTTTTGATTAACAACAGCCATCCTGTATCTCACCCAGAAATTTTTATCTGGATCACTACCAACAGCCTGGTCACTCTCTAAATAAATACATATCGTGTCAAACGACTCGTATACACCTGGGTCATGGAAAAGTAAGCTTAATCAACGAATAAAAACATAAAAGTTTACTACTGCTACTACTACCAGTGAATAAAATGCAGGAAATAATATATGTTTGCAAGAACACCTACCAATTCGAAGTTCACATCCACCAGCTTGAAAGAATTTACTGAAGATTTTTCGTGTCTCCATTATTTCCTTGAAAGACAGGAAATTCTCAACTTTCCATGTAAATGAACTTCTTTTGCCAGCATCCAGAGGAGAGCCACTGCTGCTCAACTCAGAATCATGCTCAGTAAAATCCTGCATTATTGATGTCTCCTTCAATATAAGAACTTCCGCAGAGAATATGACAGTGTCCTGGACAAGAAACCCTGAATCTTGATCAAAGAGACTGGTGAGAGTCACGAATTCACGCCAACCCCAATCCTTTGCAGCTTTTGAGTAGCGGTTCTGAGATTCCTTGGTGACAGATTTATCCTCCATCTTCTGGTTCACAACTGATAAACGATGACTAACAAAACAACTCCAATCACTGGAAGTATTTCTTGAATCTGTAACTTCAAGAAACACTGAAAGGTGACATGGTGGCTGAGACTGCCCTGATAGCATCAAAATCACATAAAAATTCATCAGACTCCATTTTTCAAAAAAAAACTAAAAGTATTCTCTGTTTTTAAATATACTGAGTAACTATTATATTCACACATCAAAACCCAATATCTGGATTATCAATTAAGCTAATGGTGGTATCAGTAGATATGCAACTACAAGCATGAAATATCAAATTCAATGAAAATTTCAAAGATAGAAAGGCTGATAAAATTGCAGCAAGAATGCCCTTTCAATTCTACCAATATAGACAATAATTGCACTAAAATGCGTACAAGATCACATCTAATGGAGTTTTGACTCACAAACACCGCAAATATTTAATAGCTAACTAATAAGCCTAAGAAAGTAGTTCACAGAAAATGAAAATAGATTTGCAGAGCGAAAATATTGCACACCTCGAGGGTAAACAATAAGTCGACAATCCCTATTACCAATCTGAAACCTCCGGCTCTTGATGCACAGCCCCGTGATTTTCCTCTTCTTTAGCAAATCCTTCAACCTAGTAAAATTCTCAATTCTCCAAGTGAACTTTCCAATATGCCCATCAGACTTCCTAGCACCACTCCCACTTCTCCCGGCAATCACAGAACCATTCTTGGAGAAGCTGCTAAACTCCTTGATCACATGAAATGAGGTGCTAAAAACTGCGGTGTCATCCACCAAAAACCCCGAATCCACACCTATAAAATCTGACATTTTCATGTAATCATTCCATCCCAAGCTGGTATTGTCACCGCTCTTATTATCAGCCGCAAACCGGCCATAAGAATCCCTATGCATGTGATTGGAACCAGGCCTCTGGTTCAACACAGACATCCTAAACAAACACCAACAACTCCTATCAGATAACACCACAGTCTTATCCGTGTCCTTGCTCTCCAAACACATAGACAAATACTCGACCCCATTCACAGAGCTTTGGTACACACTTATTCTCAAATTACACTCCCCCGCAGGGAACACCGGGCTCATTATCTTCTGTGTTTTGATCATCTCCTTAAACAGACTGAAATTATGCACTTTCCAAGTGAACTTACCACTCAACACATCAGACACAGGACCCGCAACAACGGAGGAACTTGTCGAGGACGAGGATGAAGAGGAGGACTGCAACTCATTGTTGTCCCGGGTGAAATTAACGGACTCATTGAGAATGAGAATATCCGCAGTGATCAAAACGGAATCCGTATTGAACAGGTATCCCAATTTGGGGTCGAAAACAGTGGAAGAGGGTGTGAAATCACACCACCCGTGCGATTTCTTCTTACTGGAGAATCGGTGCCAGGAATCGCGGTGAATGGTTTTGGAATCGTCGGCGACGTTCACGATTGCCAACCTATAACTCGCGAAACAGTCCCATTTGGAAGAGGAGGTACCGCGAGGGTCCATGATTTGGAGGTAGATGGAGATGTACCCTGGAAGCGCCTGTGAGTCACCCTTGGGATATATTAGCAACCGACAATCGTAACCGCCTACCTCGAAGTATTTGCTCCACAGTGCCCTAGCCTTTATTCTCGGGAAATTGTGCACCGTCCATCGACACACAGCGGAGTACTCGCCTCGCCGATCCACCGCCACCGTCTCCTGAGCGCCGCCGCCACCGTCCCGTGACCCTACCGCCAGGTCCTCCGCCGCAGCAGCGGATGATGACGACGATGTCGTCGCCTCCGTGAACGATGGCGTGGAAGATAGCGAAGGAACTGCCTCGGCCGAAGCTTGCTTCATTGTTTCGTTTTCCTTCTGTTCGTTCCTGTTCTTCTTGTTCGTGTTAGTAGTTTTCTCACGAGTATTGAAATCTTGGACGCAGAGAGAGGAGGCAGAGAGATGTGGTGCAAGCGAGAGAATGAAAGCACACACAAACAGGTTTGGACAACGTGGGCGCAAGATAGCACAGTGCGCCTCTTTCTTTTATCGCCTCATCCCTCCTGGCGTATGATAATAATCTTGCGCCTTTGTTTCTTCATTCTGTTTTCATAGGGTAGGTTACAGTGCAAGCAAAACTAGGTTTCTTTCTTCATGCTAACCC
>Ga0209389_1005730_pt1 | contig 10642 bp, 6 predicted proteins | sample CowpearedBW_FD_187526 | JGI IMG/M metagenome (GOLD analysis project Ga0209389, IMG submission 187526) | Root nodule microbial communities of legume samples collected from California, USA - Cow pea red BW (SPAdes) (version 2) | ecosystem: Host-associated > Plants > Roots > Nodule | place: USA... | reverse complement strand
TTGAAAGCTTGTTGAGTAGACTTCCAGGAAAGAGAGGTGCGTCTCAATGGACAACTTAAGTACCTTATCTTTCCTTAGCCAAAGTTTTTCCCAACTAGTTTCACAAAGTTCCATACAAAAATCCTCAAACAAAAATTATGCTTAAAAAAATAAAATAAAGTAACTAAAAAAATAACAAAAGAAAATAAAATAAAATAACTAAAGAAAATAAAAAAAAATGTTAGAACAAAAATTGAGAAAAGAAAATGTTAGTGATAAACAAAAAATAAAAATAATAAATAAAATCAAAAGAATAAAAATAAAAATAAGAACTAAAATGATAAAAATTCTAACCGTCTCCCTAACAACGACGCCAAATTTGATAACGCTGTCGTCAAGCGATCAAATTAATACTACTTATCTATAACAACTTCAGTATTGTTAAGAGAGTAGTCAACAAAATAGAAAGGGTAAAGTAACCCAAAGTAGTCTCCCAACGAACACAAAATTGATTTTTAACAAGTTAGTTCTTATAAAATCTATACAAAACGGTTACTCAAATAAAATAATAAAAATTTGGGAGGATTAAGATAAACAAGAAAGAAATAGAAAATATTAAAAGAGATAAAAACAATAGTAAAGAAAATAGATTGATTCCATTGCTTTTTCAAAATAGATTCATCATCGGTTATCTAAAGACTATTGCTCAATTAATTATTGTTGTAGATTTACAAATTAATCAATGTAAAGTCTCAGTTAATTTGTTGGCGTTCTCACTTTTAACCAAAATACAATCTCAATTAAAAGTGAGAAGTTTTAGATTATCCATAGTAAATTCAATCAAAGTACAGTCTCAATCAAATTTTACTATGTCTAATCATGTCTATTCTTTTATCTCCTCACCAAATAAAGAGCTTAATTAATCAAAGTAAAGTCTCAATTAATTTTCGTTAGAGGAAATACCTTTAATCAAAGTAAAGTCTCAATTATTGGTAAAAACTCGTATAATCACATGAAAGTTTTTAAATAAAATCAAAGTAAAGTCTCAATTAGATTTAAACACCCTTGAACTCATATGATCAACAATCATATAGATTTAAAATCATTACTTTTTACGTGATTCAAAGATAAAAGACATAAATGAATTAAAACCTCAACAATAATAAAAAGAACAAAGAAATTAATTGATATAACCTCAGAACCCAATTAAGAAATTACAATGGAATCAACCCAAGAAGTTTAGAACTCCATGAATGCAAAATAAAGAGAGAAAAATAGAGAGAAGAAAAGAAAGAGAAAGAAATTAGGTCCCCCTAAGGGTTCCTCAATTCCGAAGTGTCGAGCTTGTTTTTTTCTTCTACTCCCTTGATCTCTTTATATAGGATTTGGACTGGGCTTCTCGGTTGCTAAAACTTCTCAAGTATCTTTTAAAATAAAAATAAAGATAAATATTTAAAGATATTTGGAGAGATCTAAACTAATTGACAAATATAGTTTGATTAATAATTTATGATATAATTAAATAAATTAATTATTTAAAGATATCTAATAAATTATTAACAAATACTATTTGCATTGATTTTCTCAATAAGCCATTTTTAATTATGTAGTCCAAATTTGCAGAGACATAAAAAAATTTCAATATTTGCAGTTAAACCCCTCTTGTTTGACCAGTCTTTGACCAGATTTGAATATTTGACCAGAGTTGACTAATTGACCAGGTTTGACCAGTTTGAGTGTGCAACAGTAGACTGACACGTGGCAACTCCTTCGCTCTCCAGAATTAGGGTTTAACTCTCACACTCTTCTCCAATAAAGCTGCTACGTGATGACGGTTGTGGCTGCCGTTTTCCGGCGACGAAGGTGGTGGTTCGTTCATGTTCACGACTGCGCGGAGGTGTAAGTGATGATGTTGCGACTGTGATGGCTAACGGCGTTGCTGTTACATTTTCTGGCCGACATGGTGATGGAGGTGCAGATCTGTGTTGAAGAATACAATGCAGATGCGGTGCTGGTCCAAGTGCGTGAACGATGGCGTGGAGGATGGTATGGAGGATGTAGGCGTGATGGAAGCTCGCAGTAGTGATGGTTGTGGCAGCGGTGATGTTCATTCGTGGTGACTGGTGCGTTCGCTGGTTGACCTGCTGCAATGGGGAACCTCGAAGTGCAGGTGTGATGGAGGTGTTGGTGATGTGTTCGCTGTTGTTTCATGGTTGAACGAACTGTTGTTGCGGTGCTGCCATGGTTCGTGCTTTCCGGTGTGGTGGCCGTGACTGGTTCGCTGCGGAGAAAATGGACGCGAGCTGTGGTGGCCGAAAAGTTGGAGGAGTTGTTGCAGTGCAGTGGTGATGTTGTGCAGGCGGTGGCTGCCGACGAGAAGGATGGAGGGCGAACGGCGGCTGCCATGGTGGGAGAGGAAAAAGATTAGGGTTAGGGTTCCAATTTAGGAGATGGTGACGTGGCAGTGTATGATTGGTCAGTTTAGTGAGTGGAGGATCATGACATGTGTCATCATGTGGTTGGATAGATTTAGAAGGTGAGGATTGCCACATGGCAACATCTGGTTGAGTGGAGGGTAAGTGGTAGGAGGGGTGCAAATAAACATATTAGGGGGTGCATAATAGGTTTTTTGTGAGACCTATTTAGAAAGAGTGGAGTGTATAAGTAAAAATTGGAGATGCATAAGTGATTTTCCCAAAACTTGCTAATTTTAGCTTTATTTAAAAGTGTTTTGTAATTTAAATCAATTTATTTTCCCACCTTTAAATAAGCTTAATCTTAACTTCAGCTGTATCAACAAACGTTAAAATATCCAAAAATAATTTATGCAACTAAAAATCACTTTTTAAGACATTTTTATCACACAAGTTCAAATAGTCTGATTATTAGAATTGTCAATTAAATCACTCCTTAAGCACACAAATTCAATTAAATACTTATAATTAAATACTTAATGAGGGCAAAAATCCGCTCTCATCAATTTTGTTACGCATCTGCTGAGGACAGTGAGAGGGCATGACTCGATCTAGGTGATTGTAGACAGGTTGACGAAATGTGCTCACTTTCTACCGGTTAATCAGAAGATGTCCATGGACAAGTTAAGAGACTTGTATGTCAAAGAGGTGGTTAGGTTGCACGGTGTGCCAACGAGTATAGCGCAAACCGTGATACAAATTTCACATCAAGGTTCTGCCAATCACTACAAGCAGCGTTGGGCACTTAGTTGAGAATGAGTTTGGCCTATCATCCTCAAACAGATGGTCAATCTGAGAGAACTATACAGTCACTAGAGGATCTACTAAGAACATGTGTGTTGGATCACCTAGGGACTTGGAGTGAGATGCTACCATTGGTGGAGTTCACGTACAATAATATTTATCATTCCAACATTGGGATGGCACCATATGAGGCTTTGTATGGTAGGAGATGCCAGACACCATTATGTTGGCAGCAGGATGGAGGGTCAATGGTACTTAGACCAGAATTTTTACATCGGACCACTAAGAAAGTGAAGGTGATACAGGATCGGATGCGAGCACCTTAGAGTAGGTAGAAGTCCTATGCAGATAAGAGGAGGAGGCCGCTTAAGTTTGAGGTAGGTGACCCTGTATTCCTCAGGGTTACACTAACAATCGGTATTGGGAGAGCTCTCAAGTCGAGAAAGCTGACTCCTAGATTCATCGGGTCGTACCAGATCACGAGAAGGATTGGATCGACAGCTTACACGATTGCTTTGCCACCTCACTTGGCAAACCTACACAATGTCTTCCATGTATCACAATTAAGGAACTACGTTGTCGACCCTACACATGTGCTGGAGGACGACGATGTCCAAGTGCGCGAGGATGTGACAATTGGAGTTGAACCAGTGAGAATTTTGGATTCCCAAGTCAAGCAACTCTGAGGGAAGGAGATCCGGAGTATGAAGGTTCTTTGGGATGAGGCAACCCAGGAGATGACATGGGAGATGGAAGACCTCAAGAGACAGTCTTATCCATACTTATTCACTAGTAAGAGGGAAATGTAAGACCCGTGAAATTTAATTAATTAAATAAATAAATAATTAATAAAAATGTGGGTAGTGGGAGCCTTTATGGCATTAAATGTTGATTGTTATGATGTGGAAAAGTATTAGCTCAAATGGTTAAAAGTACTTGGTTATGCTAAGAGGACTTGGGTTCGAGTCTTATGTATGTCATTTGTGTGTTATTTTAAATTGATTATTATTTTAATAATATGCTTGATCATGATGAGGGATAATATAATCCTAGAATTATAGGAATTATCATGAAACATAAATTGGTTGAATGGTTATGTATTGACTTGACATTTGCATGGTTGTGTGTTCGAACCTTAGCATATGCAAATAACTCTCTTTTTGCCAAAAAGAAATCCAAGTAGTCAGAAAGGGTCGCAAAACCACCATGGAATAGCCATTGAATGATAATTAAAACCTAATTTTAATGGAATTTTCGTTTTTGGCCATTAAGCATCATTAAGGCTTAGTTAAGTCTCCAATTATGAGTGAGAGAGACTAGCTTTGAGTTTGCCATTGTTGAACATTGTGAGGAGTGATATTTCAGAGAAAAATAGTAAGTATTGAGTGAAGTAGAGGAACTGAATTGGGAGAGAGCTAAAGGGAGGCCATTGGTGATCAAGGAGGAACTCTCATATTCTCAATTTTAAGCAAGGAATCTAGGTTAGGGGAGCTGAGCCTCGTAAATTTTATGTTTAAGTTTAACTGCATGATGTATAACATGATTATGTATGATATTTCTCTGTCTTTATTTGAATTTTGTGTTTTTGCAATTTTTCCATAAACTGCCTAAGGGTGATGAACTGCCGCCATGCGACTCATCCTTTTCTGCATGATTCTAGGTTCCTGAAGAAGAACCGCTTGGCGGCCAGATCATGCCGCCAGGCGACGCGTGTTTCGCAAACCAGTTTTCTGGGTTTTGTTGAATAACCTGGCAATGACGAACACCTGTCAGGCAACGCGAGCCAAATTTGACTCGTTCTTGTTGTTTTGGGTCGATTTTGATAAGGAAAAAGGGAATTTGATCTATGAGTTAATAATACGATATGAGAAAGTGTTGAATTATGTAGTCAATTGACGTAGATTTGATAAAATGGCATGAACGCTCGTTTAGGGTTTAAGAATTGGGGGTTTTAGATTCTGGATCAAATTAATGGGAGAATGTTAATATAATTCCATGAGTTGGAAGTTTTAAGAAAGAATTATGAACATAGTCACATGGGTGTAGCCTATCAAGTTGAAAATTTGGAGAAACTAGAATTTGGGACGCGTCAGGGTTCGCATACGCAAGAGAAATTCTAGGATTTTTTCCAGAATTGCATGAACCGCCTGGCAACAGTTCAGAGCAGTAGGCCATTGTGTGTTTGGACGTACAGTGCGAACTGGGAAATTTAACCTGGGTCATTTGGAGAGTTAAAAAGGGAATTGGGATATGCTGGTTAGGGATTAAAAAGGATAGGTAATGCATGAGATGGGATAATGCAAGAATGTGAAGTTATGATCGTTTTTGGATAGATTGGATGTTATGATATTGAATTGAAGGTTAATTAGATCAGAGTTCTATTTGGTGGAGAAGCAAATTGAAATTGTAGGACGACGATGTTATGTGGATTTGCCTAAGCTGAAAGTGTGGTGTAAATATGGCTAAAGTATAATTGTCATGTTATTTTAAAATTGGTAGAGACTTAGGTACTATTTAGGGTAAATGATATAGTATAAGTAGTATGAGGTTAACAATGGCAGATTATGAATTAGAAATGTTGAACTTAAGCAAATCTAAGTATGGATAATCTTGGGTTGGTGAACCTAAATGGAAATAAGAATATTGGTAACAAGTTAAACACATGAGAATTGATTTAATTAACTTGGTGAAGTTCACTACAGTAAGGGTCGTCCTGCCAAGCGATAGCTACGATCATATTGGGCTCTGGAAGCGAGTGGCACCTAGCAGTGAGGGTTGTCCCACCAAGGGATATCTGTAGACAGTGGCATCAGAGGCGCTTGGCACCTGGCAGCACATGTCCCCCGCTAGGCAATCTGGAAGCGAGTTTTGCCTAGGAGCTCTAGAGCAGTGTCATGCGATAACGTAGAGGCAAAAGCTTTGTTTGCTTTGAATGTGCATGATCTATAATGATTTGGTGATACCTTAAAGGTCGGCTTGTTAGAGTGTTCCTTGAGTTGTGGCTCAGAACGTATCCATTGAGTTGTGGCTCAGGATAGGGGTTAAACACGTTGCATTCCTTAAGTTGTGGCTCGGAATGACATCTCTTGAGTTGTGCCTCGGGATTGCGGATGAACACGAGGAACCCTTGAGTTGTGGCTCGGGTTAGCGAGTGTTGCCGGTGTGAGTGTGCGTGTTGTGGCTCTTACGGATGGGTCCAAATAGATTGTCCTCCTCGGTAATAGCTGACGAATTTGGTAATCTTGGGACATTACGAACTATGTTCGTATTGGGATCAGATGAGCAGGTGCGACTATGGCCCTAGGTTACGCTGTGATGGGCTGCATCGCATCCACCATACGATGAATCGCCTGAGCAATGTCATCCGCCCTAGCAGCATTCCTCCTCCTCCTATTTGTCATACCCTGCGCACGCCACATTTTTAGCTATTTAAATCACACAGCTTAAGTTATGACTATACAAGACAAAAATGAACACAAAATATATCAAACAATCATGCAAGCGTAACATGATAAGCTCACTCCCCACAGACCCCAAAAATCATTTTGAAAATCCTTTGCTCTGATACCAAATATAACATCTCTACTCGGATATTATGGATTTAAATAATGTTATAAAGAAAATATAAATAACCTCATTTAATAAAACCTAATTTTTCCAAAATCATGGGAAATTTAAAACTTTAATACGCATTTAATGAAATACCTCAATTCATAATTATAATTATAACCTCAATACATAACCAAAATCTGATAAAGTGAAAATTTACAAATCACTGAAAACCAAAAACTTAAAAATTGCATATAAATCTTTTCATCCCAAACTAGCCCCACTCCGGCTCTAAGTCTCACAGCTCCACCTGCAATATCCTCTGCTCACGTGTACCGCACACACGATCATTGCCAAACATAGGCAAATAGGGTGAGCTAATATAATAAACACATATATATCAAATATACATATAACAAAACACATCAAAAGAGAACCCTTTTTCTCTCTCAAAATTTGCCTTTTAAAGGCCTTAATGCTAGGTTAATGCAAAAAAAATGTAACTGGTGTTTTATGGTGAAATTAATTGTTATTCAAGACCATTATTAGTTGTTTTTCAGCCAATCTGCTAGGGTTTTCTATACCCTTTCATATTCAAGTCACAACCAAGTTCTAGCAAAAAGAAAGTTAAACTTGAGTTCACCAAGGTTCGAACTCATACCATGCCAATGTCAAACAATGCATAACCATGCAACCATCTCATATTTCATGATGATTAATACAATTATATAATTATATCATCATTCGCATGATTCAAGCATAATATTAAAATAATAATAAATCAATGACACAGAAATGGCATATATAGGACTTGAACCCAAGTCCTCTCACACAATCAAGTACTCTTAACTGTTTGAGCTAGTACTTTTCCACGTCATATCAATCAATATTTAATGCCATAAAGGTTCCCACTACCCACAATTATTAATTATTTATTTAATTAATTAATTTTCACAGTTCTTATAGATGAGATGGTGGTGGCCATGTGGTATTGAATCAAAGGATAGAAATCCTTTTATGTGTGTAAATGCTTATATATTTGGATTATATATGTGCATTTTATTTTGTAGCTCACCTTATTTGCTTGTGTTTGGTGATGATCGTGTATTGCATTATACGTGAGCAGAGGATGTTGCAGGTGGATCTGGTGAGGCATAGAGCTGGAACGTGGGCTAGCTTGGGAAATTATTCTTGAGAGTTTTATGATTTTATGAATTTAAAGACTTGTAATCATTGGATTATTGAACTTAACTTTTGTATTTTGAGTTTTTTATAAATTATGGATTTGAGTTGTTTTATGATGTAATGAAGTTTAAATTTTCCCGCGTTTTTGGGAAAGGCAATATAATAAATGATCTTGATATATTATTTCTATTTTATTTTATTGAAAATTTGTAATATCCGAACGGGATGTTACATTTTGCTTTAAAATGTTTCAAGTTTTAGCTCATGTGTCTTAAATGGTTAAAACAAACATTTCACTTTGTATTATCTCTCTATTTCACTTTTTATTATCTCTCTTGGGGTTTTAAATGGGTAACAGTGAAGAAAAATATTATTAATATATATTATTACACCATGCTATATTTCAGAATATTTACTTTGTTGAAGAGTTTTTAAGCAATTTTGAATTCTTACATGCTTATATTAAAAGTAGCTAGCTATATAGAAATTGTTTTGAAGCTACACTTGCCCTCTTTTATCTATAGCTTAAAACCAAACCATTGGAGTATTTAGTATTATGATAATTTCATGGATCTATTATGTATTATTTTGTTTGTTTTTTATGCCTAATTCCATACTTTGTGAATGCAACTTTTATTCTCACTTTGAGGAGTTATTATTTATATTTTTTTTACAAAGTAATGTGCAACATGAAATCTAAAACTATTCAGCAAAGTGTTAATGTGAATTTTAATGTTGATGGTAAATTAAATAATGAAAAAGATAATGAGCTAGAGCCACCTTCTGTTAACAATGAAGATAATTAGGTTCAAGAAGAGAGTAAGAAAGCTAAGACTTCTACCTCTAAAATTTGGAAATATTTTACTAAATTTGGTGTGAAAGATGGTAAAGAGAAGCGCAAATGTAATACATGTAGGCAAGAACATGTAATTGGTGGCACTGAAATAGGTACTTCAACATTGTTGCGTCATTTGAAAAAGTGCAATGTTACCTCAAAATATAAAGACGTAGGGGGGATAATAATTGATAATATGGGAAAGTTAAGGGGTAAGGAAATTGATCATAAGCATGTTCGAGAGGTTATGACAATGGCTATTATCAAACATGGTTTGCCATTTAAGTTTGTTGAGTACAAATGGATTAGAGAATTGCTTTCATATTTGAATCTTGATGTGAAACATGTGAGTAAGAATACAGTTGTTTCTGATTTGTGGAAATTCCATCTTGAGATGAAGGAGAAATTGAAACATGAAATGCATCAATGTCATAATCGAATTTTTTTGACTTCAGATTGTTGGACTGCTTGTACTGAAGAGGGATATATTTGTTTAACAACCCATTTTGTTGATAACAACTGGAAATTGAATAGTAAAATTATTGCCTTCTGTAAAATGGAACCTCCACATACAGGTCATGGTTTAGCAAATAAAGTGTTTGAATGTTTGACTAACTGGGAAATTGATAGGAAAATATTTTTTATAACTTTAGACAATGCTACTGCTAATGATCAAATGCAACAAATTTTGGGTGAACAATTAAGCTTACAAAATAACTTATTGTGTGAGGGATAAATTTTTCATGTGAGGTGTTGAGCTCATATCTTGAATTTGATAGTTCAAGAGGGTTTAAAAGTGGTTGAAGTTGTTATGCATAAAATTAGAGAAAACATTAAATATGTGAAAGGGTTAAAGAAATGAAAAATAGCATTTACAAAATGTGTTGTTCAAGTGAGGGGTATTAATACTAAAGTGGGCTTAAGGTTAGATATACCTACTAGATGGAATTCCACCTTTTTATTGCTTGAAAGTGGTCATAAGTATCGTCGAGCTTTTGGAAGTTTCAAATAGAAACTTTAAACATTGCCTAACAACTGAAGAGTGGAAAAAAGTTGAAACGATGTGTGAATTTTTAAGGCCATTTTATAAGATACCCAATTTGATTTTAGGCACATCTTATCCAACCTCTAATGAATATTTTATGCAAGTATGGAAATTTGAGTGGTTGTTAAGAGATTCTAAGAAGTGATGACCCCTTAATGAAAGACAAGGAAAAATGATGATGGATAAATTTAACAAGTATTGGAGTGAATATAGTACCATTTTTTCTATTATTCCAAGCTTGATCCTTCCATTTGTGATGAAAAGCTTAATCATATAAAAGGAAAGATGTACAAACCTTTTGAAGAATATGTGAGTGTAAGGTCAACAGAAGAAATTTGAACATAGAAGAAGACTAAGAGATTGATCCATATAATGTAAGATAGTCATTATTCCAACTAATTTCTTTATTTATTATTATCTTAATATTTTAATCAATTTTTATGTTTTCATTATATTGTTATAGGAATATATCAATTATGTAAGCCAAAATGTGAATGTAACTAGCAAGTTTGAATTAGATCTGTATTTAACTGAAACACCACTTGAGCCAAAGTATTTTCCTAAGTTAGATGTTTTGAGCTATTGGAAGGATTGACAATAACGTTTTCTAAATCTATGTAGACTAGCATGTGAGGTGTTAAGTATTCTAATAACAATTATTGCCAGTGAGTCAGCATTTATCATTGGTGGTAAAATGCTTAGCAAGTATCGATCTAAACTTCTTCCTGAAAATGTTCAAGCTCTAATTTTAACTCAAAATTGGTCACATGGCTTTGAAAATATTAGTAATTTAATTTTTATTACTTTTCAATCTTTTTTTTTACATTATAC
>Ga0209389_1005729_pt1 | contig 10643 bp, 5 predicted proteins | sample CowpearedBW_FD_187526 | JGI IMG/M metagenome (GOLD analysis project Ga0209389, IMG submission 187526) | Root nodule microbial communities of legume samples collected from California, USA - Cow pea red BW (SPAdes) (version 2) | ecosystem: Host-associated > Plants > Roots > Nodule | place: USA... | reverse complement strand
TTATGTTATGCAGATTTAACACCGTGCTAACTTGCTACAATGTAGAAATCATTACTTTTACTAAATTAAGAACCAAAGGACATAGATGAAAATAAATCTCAACAAGAATCAAAAGAACAAACAAATTAATTGATCTAACCTCAGAATCCAATTAAGAAATCATAATGGAATCAAACCAAGAAGTTTAGCCTTTCATGAAATGCAAAATAAAAATCAAAGAAGAATAGAGAGAAAAAGGAAACGGAATTAGGCCCCCCTAAGGGTTCCTAAACTTCGGAGTCTCGAGCTTGTTCCCTCTTTCTGCTTCTCCCTTGGCCTCTTTATATAGACTTCAACTGGACTTGGACTTTATCTGTTCGGTTGCTAAAATATTTTATCTTTATTTAATTAATTAGCAGCTTAATTTCTGTCTAATTTTAATTATGCCCCTCTTGTTTGACAATTTTTACAATATTGACCAAAATTTGACCAGGGTTGACCAGAGTTGACTACTGCTTTGACCTGTTGACCAATTTGATTGTCCTATTAGATGCTAACACGTGGCAGTGCAGACACTCTCTCCAGAATTAGGGTTTCTACTAGTTGGAGGTGCAATGACGGTTGCTACGACGCAAGGCATGGAAGTTGCCATGGTTGTGCGGTGCTAGCTCGTAGTACTGGTTCATTCACGGTGGTGCAAAGTTTTGGTGCGGTGGTCACGCAAATCTGGTCCGCTGTATGCACTGTTGGTGCGCGAGGATGTTCACGGAACTGTGGTGGCGGCGCTGCAGTTGCATTCATTCATGGTGGCCAGGTACAACAGTTGTTGCGGAACGAAGATGAAGGTGTTGCTACTGTAGGGACTCATGCGTCACCATGAGTTGCGGGTTCGTTTCTGGTTCTGATGTTTGCGTTAATGGTGGTCCGCGTGCAGGTTGCTGTGATGGTCACGGTGGCTCCTGGTTCTGTGCGGTGGCTTCCATGGAGGTTGGACATGACAAGTGCAGTGAAGCATGGCGGCTGGAACGGTGGCACTACCATGGAGGTCGAAGTTCTGCGTCAGAAGTGATGGTGAAGGTTCGAATTACTGCCATGACTGGTTCTTCTCCAGCGACGAGCGGCGCGATGGTGACAGGTGATGGTTAGTTCAAGCTCGTGGTGGTGGAGTTACGGTGGCCGGCGATTGATGTAGGTGGCGGCTGCCGTGGAGGGTGGTCATGGTGATGGAAGGAGAGGAGGAAAATTAGGGTTAGGGTTCCATTTTTGGAGATAGTGACTTGTCAGTGTATGATTGGTTAGTTTAGTGAGTGGAGGATCATGACACGTGTCATCATGTGGTTGGAGATATTTAGAAGGTAAGAATTGTCACATGGCGTGATCTGGTTGAGTGTAGTTTAAGTGGTAGGAGGAATGTGTAAATAAGAACTGAGGGTGCATTTAGCTCCTAATTTATTTTTTTCTAGAATTTTCTGATTTTGGACTTATTTTGTAACTCTGAATATTTCAAATCCAAACTTTTAATGACCCAAATTAAATTTCAGTTGCATTAACAAACGTTAGAATATCCAATAATATTTTATGCAACTAAAATCAATTTTTACGCCATTTTTACCTTACGTACTCAATAAATCCAATAATCACATATCCTAATTAAATCAATCCTTAAGCACAAAAATTCAATTAAATACCCAGAATTAAACACTGAATCAGAATTTACTTAAAATAAATAAATAAAAAGTAATTGAAAGTCAAACATCATAATTTTATTATCCCCAAACGGGGCAAAATTTGAATTTCATATAACGTCCTAAAATTCGAATTTAGCAAAATCCATAAAAACCATAATCGTTTTACAATGTCTCGGAACAACCAAATGAAAACTTAAAATCATAAATGATTATAATGCAATCCTATGCTAAACCACTCTCCAACGCTATGCGTCAATAGCATCACTTGAAATATCATTTGCTACCGTGTAACAAGTCACACAATCATCGCCAAACACAAACAGAAAGGGTGAGCTCATAAATAATTAACACATAAGTTAATAAAATCAACATACACCCAACCATTTTATTCTAATTAGTTCTTGGCCAAGACCTTAATTCCCCAAGGCTTTTCATCCTACAAGTTACACAAATAATGGAACATGGACTCAGGATATATGATGCTCCCATGAACCTGCCCACTCGTGGTCTTGCCTCTACGAACCTCCCTGCTCGTAGTGCAACTCTACAGACCTCTCCGCCCGTAGTCTAACACACGTGATCCACCAACTACGAACCTTCCCACTCGCAACATCTCTCAAATGTGAGCACGGAACATACGAACCTCCCCGCTCGTATCCTCACACGAGAGTATGAGGATATGAACCTCCCCACTCATATCATCACATGTTCACCACCATCCACAAACCTACCCGCTCATGGCACAACATCTCCTAACCAACTCTTACATCATAGCACACAAACGCATACAAGAATACCCACTGCCTGTAGCGCTATCACCTGACACTACCTAAGCGTCGTCAAGCGAAAATCCTGTGCAAACTACTGGCGGGACATACTCGTCACCAGGCACCAGGTAGTAATCAAACCCACTATCTCAGGGTCTATCGCCTGGCGGGGCACACCTCACTGCCAGGCACCACACGTTGCAAGGAACATCTGTGATTGACTATCACCTAACGACCACTCCTATACCACTAGGCGCTATATCAGTAATGCACCAACTACTGTTTTTAGCACCTAAACCAGACCATAGTTTAATCCAATTCATCCCAATGCAATAACATTTATTCTCAAATTATTGCTTAACTCCAAACCCATACTCACAACACCTATATTTCAATCTTTTATACTTACCATGCAAGTTTACCCAATTACTTCAAGACTAACACTGTAAAAGAAGCATCACCAAGTCATCATCACATACCACACCTAATCGGCACTAGTTCTAATCACAAAACCTACCAACAAATCCAGCTCGTTTAAACATCATACACTTATCCCCTCTTTTTAGCATTTCAATCCATTCTTCCACCTATAGGTCCAAAGTCACCAATTCCCACATTAAAGCATCTAAATTCTCAACCTTTCTTAATCATTACTCTACATCTTTTCTTCTTATCTCCAACTAATTAAACCACCAAGGCAGATTCCATACTTATCCTACTTCTCACATTGCCTCAATCACAATGAATTCCTGTGCATTAATTCTTCCTGTTTTATTGACCTAATTTCTATTCCAATTCATTCTACTAAATCTTTCTCACAACCAACCAATTCAAGGCACACAAATTGCCTTTGTACCAGTCGTTGCCTGGCAGCAAGTAGGGTGCTGCCAGGCGGTACATCAACACTTGGGTAAAACCCTAGGTTTTCTGTACCTACGAAGAACCCGAAATTTTCTGAATTTGATCTAGATGCCAATTGCACCACAACACAATAATTCGCACATAATTTATCAAACCAACACCCAATAATATTATTCTTTACGCATCATACAACCCTTGAGCTATGAAAAGTCAAATTACAGCATTTGCACTTCCAAACCTAACCTCTACTCCTGGTTACTCATACTTAACTACTCCAAAGCACCATCATAACCGCAATTTCATAATTTTTATACATTTATCACATAATCAAAATTCATAGGATTATATTTCAGAAGTCCTAAGGACTCCTTCATCAAACAACACACCAAAAACATCACTGTCATTGTCGCACCGCTTGGCGGATATTCATCGCCGCTAAGCAGTTCATATCAGAACCCAAAAAACAGGTTTTTTTGGGCAAAAACCCAAAAATTAACAAAAATAGTGTAAACAAAAGGGATTTCATGCAATTTTGATCACAACAAAGCACAATATATTATACACGAATAAAACATACGAAAGCAGCTCCCCTTACTTGGTAATCCTTGCTCCAAATGAACTTCTAATCTTTGTTATATGATGCCCAAAAGCCTCCATTTGCTTCTCCAAAACTAGCTCTCACTCTTCCAAAAGCACGTATGATAGCTCTCTCAAACCCTCCCTCACTTCTCACATGAAACAGGGTTGCACCTCTCACAATTCTTCACTCTCACTACCAATTATTATTCCAATAATTTCTCTTTAATTGCCCTAACGAATTTTTAATGCAATAACAAGGTTTAATGACCCATCAATTGTCATTACTAAAGGGTTTCCTCAGCCTTCCTAGCTGCCACTCTCTGATGGCTAGGGTTTCTGACCCTTCCCATCCCAACCAAAAAGAAATTTAGCAAAAAGGAAGCTATTTCACAAACGTCAAGGTTCGAACACACAACCACTTCAACCGATTCATGTTTCATGATAATTCCTACACCTTTAGGAATATAATTACACGCACCAAGATAAAATATATTACTAAAATAACAAGTTTTAATTAAATTAACACACAATTGGCATACATAGAACTTGAACCCAAGTCCTTTTACAATATTCAAGTACTCTCAACCATTTGAGTTATACCATTCCACATCATAAAAATTAATAATTAATGTTATAAAGTCTTCCATTATTTACATTTATTAAATAATTATTTAATTAATTATTTAAATTCCTCGGATCTTATACTCTTGCTTTTTTCAAAAGAAATGAGATGATGTCGACTTTTTGTCGATGATGAACGAGACATCTATATTGTGTCTTATAACATGTTTGCTTCCATTGTTTCATATTGATTCAGTTTGAATGTGTATGATGTCTTGAATATCTATATATTGTTTTAACTTTATTATTGAAAATAGATGTTTTGTTTGATTTTTACAGGTTGATTTGCTTTTCATGACTATCATTTGTATCTGTGTTTTTGAAATTTTGTAATGCTTAAATTGCTAATATTTGTTTAATTGTTTTAAGAAATGTGGAGAAGTGGATTGTCGATTCACGCTTACTTTTTTCAAATAATTGGGATCACAATGGCTTTTGGTTGATAAGGAACGAAACATCAATATCGTGTCTTATAACAGGGACACTCAATATCATCTTCTTACTAAAGGATGGTCCAAACTAAGGGATTGTACAAGCTTGAAGGTGATCACTTCATCCTTTTTCGATACGTAGGTAACAATTTATTCTATATATTTGTTTTCATGAACGTTGCTAAGAAGTCACCATAGACAAGTACTTTGATCTTCATGGTAGACTTTCAAAAATCAGTCTCCTAAATATAATTTTTTCTAAATATCAATGTGACTCAAGTCATTTGGTATGGATTTTAACCTTTTTTCTTTCATTTATATAGATGTTATTTGCCATGTTTAGCTTCTTACTTCAAATATCTTCTTTCAGGATTTACCAATTCAATTTTCAGATTATGTCTGTAGAACAAGTTCAATTTCTTCTTTCAAGTTAAACTGTAAAAGGTTTCTATTCTACTGTTGACAAATCAATAATGGTAAAATAGAAAACAATTATAACACTTGGATGATAAAAATATTTCGTAGTAATGGTTTGAACACATTTCATTTATTCATTTCTTTGCACTGCTTTAGAATGCATAACACATTATATTGTCAGACAAAAGGTTATATTTGCTTTTTCTATTGGTTTCAAAATTATCACAATCAATGAAATTATACTTTGAAAATGTTGAAACCAATCCGTGATCAGCTTTTGCATGAAAATAAGTACTATTTTTGCTGCAAAGAATGAAAAGTAACTCTAACTTCCCATTTTTGATATGCGTTTAAGCTAGAAACGATAAAATTAAGTCCATTCTGTCTATTTGGAATTGTAGAACTGTTATTATTCATGTTACAACTAAAACAATGCTTTACAAGGTGGAAGAAGCAAGAGTAAGTTGGGTGTTAAAATGTCTACACACATTGATCCTGAAACTGCAACTATATGAGGTACATATTCAATAATTATCAAGATGTCATGACTATTTTGTAAAGGATTTGAATATCCAAATTTGTTCATAACTATAACATGTAATGCAAATTAGAATAAAATACGTGACTTTGTTTGAAAAAGAAAAAGTTAATCCCCATCAGATATGACTGATATTGTGTGTAGAGTGATCAAAATGAAGTTAGATCAAATCATGAAATGTTTCAAACAGAAGATTTTATTTGGGCAAATTGTTGCAAGTAAACTAAATTAATTGGGAGAATACCAGACGCGCTATTTAATTGGTTTTGTTCCATTTTTGAGATTCTATTTGGAAATTTTGATAACTACATTTCTTCTGTTACTTTGTTTTCAATTAAGAAAAGCAAGCCTTGATGTCAGAATATAACTACAAAAGATTTTGGATTGGACTAAAGAAATTTTTGTTTCATGATTGCTTTTGTTTCTTCTTTTGTCTATAGCGGTACAACGAAGTGGACCTAGCAAAAAGAGAACATTATAGTCCAAATGAATTCAAAGTTCAATAATAAATGTAATGTTTTACGAACCAAACTTAACAGTTGTGATGAAAGTTTGTTTGACCGTTAAAATTTCCATTTTTTGTTTAAATTTCAGAATTCGAGAGATTGAATCCTCTGTTCTATTATGCAATATTTTTGTTAAGTATAACCCTAAGGACAATTAAAATAATGAGTATTTTACCCAATTCCACCTGATAAACCACTAATTTTTTCATTTTAGAGTTTCTTTTCAATCATTCATCTCACTGAATAGGTTTTCTATTTTGTTATTCATCCAAATACAACTCCTTGAGTATTTTGACATCTGTTGTGACAATCTATGTTGTATTTCTTGTCATATTTTGTATTAATCATGAAGTTCATCTTTAGATAAATGTTTAATGTTATAGTATTCTTTTAGAAGAACAAATTATTAGTTTGTTTCAAGACCCTAAATGATTTTTTGGTTGATTTAGAAAGCAATGAAGGGGAACATCAGACAACTCAAATCACTAAATTTCTAGAAGGGTACAAGAAGAAAGAATCATAAAGATCAATTATTTAAGTATTTAATGGATTTTGCAAGTCATTTAGAATCATGTACAATAAAGTGATGAATTTTCCCCGAATGTGTGAAATTATTATTTATATAATAGTTATTGAAATATTAATGTTAAATAATTTCTTTTTACGGTACAATTTGAGTTTTCAACGTGATAGTGTATTATGAATTTTGTGTATTACATACAAATATAGCAAAAAAAAAGTGTTTATTAATTTAATTTTCCTTATTCAACAAGTGATATTTTGAGTCATGATGTAGAATTGAGCTAATAATATATTTTATTCATTATTTTATAAACTAAAATAAGATCATTTAAAAATATTTATAAACTTATTACATTTATTTTTATACGTTATTTTGTATATAACATTTTACTATTAAATTGATTTGCACAATTAAATAATTTATTAGAAATAAAAAATAATAATTAAATCATTTACCTTAACATTTTATATTATATCTAATCATTATAAAAAAATATTGATAAAAAATTAAATTAATATATACAAATACTTTGATAATTTAATATTAATAATTTAAAACTTAATAAATAAAATTATTCAATTCTATAAAATTAGCTTTTATTATTAAATATTCATTCTAATAAAAAAAATATTGGTGCATTGCACAAGTACAAATACTAGTATGTGCACATATGTGATGAGACAATATGAATTCTTTGATAGCCGTAAAGCCAGAATGGTTCTTTTACCTAGAGGGCTTTGTTGAGTCAGGGTAAAAGGGTTTCTTTCAACCATAAGTCTTTGGCATGAGCTTAGCATGAGTGTTCTTACCTAAGGTTTTGTAGAGCGGTTGGCTATGAGAGAATGTCACACTGTTGATATTACTTGGTGGTAATATGATTTAATTATTGCATGTTGTGGTTTTGGAGCATGTGATGTGTTGATATCTTAGATGACATGGATGAGAATGTGATATAATTAATATTACATGTGATGTTTATTTGGTTAGCTCACCCTTGTTTTTGTGTGTTGTTTGTGTTTGTGCGATGATCGTATAACGTGTGTGTTGTACATGAGCAGATGTTGATGTAGATGCTAGGGGAGATGCGTGACTATGAGGAGCTCGGGGGAAAGACTAGGGAGTTTTATTTTAAAAGCATTTGGAACTGTTTTTGGACTATGATGTGATAGTTTTCTATTTTGAGAATTATTTTCATTTGGAAATATTTGTAATAATTTTTCTTGAGAACTTATACCGAATTGGTTTGACTTTTTGACAAGTAGTTTTTATAAATAAAATGGTTTTGAAGTTTCTATTTAATAGGATGGTATCAGAGGTTGTGTTTTAAAGTTTTGGAAATTTTTAAATTACACGAGGCATCTCAGAAAGGGTGTTACAGCTTGTGATTGATAAGACACCTTGTGTGAAAAATATTTTCTTTTTTAGTAGAGTTAAGCTCTTTTGGAACTTGCTCTAGCATGTGTCTTACCACTAACAAACCACCTTCTCTTGGTTTAATCTCATCCTCACATGAAGATGAAAAAGAAATGTGGGAGGAAGAACTTTTAGGGTCGAAGGGAGAAGAATGTTCACTCTCTACTTGTCCTTTAAGGTTCAAAGTCATGGTCCTCTTCAATGGACAATTAGAAGCAATGTGTCCATACCCTAAGCATTTAAAACATTTAATGGAACTTGTCCTTGAATCTTGAGAAGAGTTAGGAGTGTCATTCAAAGTCCTAGCCGAATTAGACCTAGAAGGTGGGTCTTGGGAACCTTTAGAAGGTTATTTATCATGTTTCTTTTCTTTACCTTTCAAACTACTAGAGTAGTAATCATTGTATCATTCGATCCTCTTGGCCTCATGTTCTTTTATGGCCAAGTGTAAAACCATTTCAAATGATGAGGATCCATACAATTCTACCACATCTTGCATGTCCCTTCTCAACCCACTAACAAACCTAGCTACCTTTTCCTCTTCAATTTCAAATGGTAGACCTACTTTGAGAAGTAGAGACTCCATCAATTTAGCGTAGTCATTCACGCACATGGACCCTTGTTGAAGCCTTAAGAGCTTCAAAAGAGTCTCTTTCTCATATTTGAAAGGAACAAATCTAACGCCCATTTAAGATTTAATATTCATCCAAGAAGTCGAGGGTGGCTCTTGGACATTAGTGTTCATACAAACTTGATGCCAACAAGTCAAGGCATACTCCTCAAATTCTAAAACAACTAAGTATACATGCTATTGATCACTAACTAAATGAACATTAAAAACTTTGTCCACCTTTTGTTCCCACTCCAAGTAGATATTGGGGTCATTGTCCCCTTTGAACTATAGGATCTTGATTAGAGGAATTGTACCTCGTATATCCACCATAATTGCACCTTCTCCTTGCATCATCCCCACCATGGGAGTCCTCAAACGAGGTCCTCCTTCTCCTTAATCTTTTTGTCTTCACTAGCCTTAACCCTTTGGATATGTTATTGTAGCATAAGCTCACTTTGTCTCTTTTCTTCTCTCATTTGATCGAAAGTTTCTTTTCTATGCAACTCTATCTCTCGGATTAGTTGAACTAGAGTTGTTTCTTACTCCATTTGTTGAACCAAGGATTGTGCATGGCTAGTGGAGTAGTTCAAAGGTGATTCTTTTTCAACCTCTTCCACTATAGTGTCATTCAAATCCATGTTTCCTACTCAAAACACTCAAACCAAATATTAAAAGAGAGTATTAGTGGTTAAAAATTCAAAACCCGAGACCAATAATCACCCAAAATAGCAGCCCAAGTGTATAGTTGGTAGACAGCTGTTGTCGCCTAAACTGTCCCAAACAAACTGAATTAATCACCCTTTACTAATGCAGTATAAGGATCAACTCAAGTTAGTCCAAGGATGGAGTCAATGCAATGAGTGGATTGAATGCTAAATACATGTTTTTGGGAGATTTTCAAAAGCATAAAAGATAAACAAAGAAATTAAAATGAATGCATTTGTAAAGTGATGAATTAATGAAACTAACTCATAACAAATATGCTAGACTCTTAAAAGAAGAATAAATGAGAATGTATGTAGCCATGAAACCAATGCAAGGATAACAAGGAGAAGAAATGACAACATTTGAAAGAGATGACAAAAATTGGCCTAGCTAGTGCCTAAAAATCAATAACAAAGTGATCACTAAGAAAAAGGAAAACAAAACCAAAAATGATGTCTACGTACTCCACTAGCTAGTGCCCCCTTTTAATTTAGAACTTGATTTGGCATATCATAAGAGCATGAAACCAATAAAACAGTGACTGAACCAAGCCATATGGAGCCCAAAACAGAGCTGCAATGTATATATGGAAAGCTTAAACAGTAACTGCAAATTAAACCTAATAAAAATGCAAAGTAACTTTAAACTAGGATATATTTAACCAAGATGGATGCTCTGTGGACAGCAGCAAATGAAGTGCAGGACAAAATGAAAATATAAAATCAGAAGCTAAGTGTAAAATGCAAGCTGGAAATATTCATTGAAGACATAAAACTCCCACAACAGATTGAATTGGCAAGAACATCCATCATGGGTTTCAACTTACATAGTCTTAGAATCAAAATAACAACTGAATAGCAAACTAAAATAAAACTCACAATCCATATCACAATGCAAAGTGTTCAACAATTCATCTTCGAGAAACTTGAAGAGAAAAGTTTTTCAGAGAATCCAGAATGATGGTGTTATCTAAGAGCTCACAAAAGAAAACTGCATTACTGA
>Ga0209389_1005720_pt1 | contig 10649 bp, 6 predicted proteins | sample CowpearedBW_FD_187526 | JGI IMG/M metagenome (GOLD analysis project Ga0209389, IMG submission 187526) | Root nodule microbial communities of legume samples collected from California, USA - Cow pea red BW (SPAdes) (version 2) | ecosystem: Host-associated > Plants > Roots > Nodule | place: USA... | reverse complement strand
TAATAAAATAAGACAATGATAATAATAAAAATAATAATAAAATAATTGTAAAATAAAATAATAATAGTAATAATAATAAATAATAATCATAAGTGTGTCGTATTTAGAAGAAAACTCTAAACATCATGCCAAGTTAAAAAGAAGAATCATAAGAATCATATGAGTGATAGAGTCACAAAGATTAATTATTATAATAATAACCATAATAATCATATTAATTAACATAGGGACTCCTGTCCTTGCATTTATTAAATAAATATTTATTTATTTTTTAATTTTCTCGGGTCTTACAAGGATAGCTTCGCAAATCAACTTAGATTGAATGGAACAACGATGTTATGATGCAAAGTGGTTTGGACTAATCTTTATTATACATAGAAACAAGAATCATGTAAAATGATTAAGTAAATCGTAAATTCCCAATTTATGAACCCTGGTTTAACGAAATTAACATTCATATGTGCTAGTGCAAAATTAAACATAATGAATCACAAATTTTATGTAGAAATGCATTGAATGCAACACGTATGGCATCACAAAATTTACAAATGAAATTAGATGAAACTGTGTGTGTGTGTGTGAATGGTTTTGCCGAACTAAGAAGAATGAGTCAGTTTTGGTTGGTTAAGCACAAGATTCTACCCAAAAGACATTTGAGAAAATTTAGATGATTGTGCATCTACTTGAATTCATCATGTTTACACTTTAAATCCAATAATATATTGAATCATACATCTCAACCATTCAAAACTCACTTATGAATTAATTAGTAGAAAATGGAATTAAAAGTGTAAGGACACATGATAGCAAAATTGAAATTGAAGATTCATTCATTCAAAACAGCAAGAATCGGTTACAAATGAAAGTAATACTCACAAAAATGATGAAAAATAGGAGATCCTTAATCCAATACCTATTCTGTTGTCATTGTTCTAAGGATTATCCCAAAAATGTATAAGCAAAGTGGAAACAGAGAAAAGAAAATAAGAGGAAAATGTATGGTGGTGTAGTGAGCATAGAATCGAGAATGATTTAATGATGTGTGTTGGGGTTCGTATGGTGTGGTCCATATGATTGGTGATAGCATATAGAACAATTTTTCATCCCCTAAGAGTGCCTATTACAGGTTGTGGTAACCGTCAAAGTTCCCTCTTAACACTAAGCTAACTCTTAACTAGATTAACTAACTAATTCATCTTAATCAACCACCTAGGTAGCAAGTTGTTGGAGCAGGTCACTTATGGTGTATCCTTGTGTCTATTGGAGCTCCTTCACCTCCTGTACCAAGTACCATAGCTAGTTGGTTTTGACAACTCATCTTTATTTCCAATTCTAATTTTGTCTTGAGTGATGGATTCTTTAGGAGAGAGGAGTGATGGCTTTATTAGGGCAACCCTCTAGGTTAAGTTGGACTCATGCATCATGTTCTTAGAGAGTTCTTAGGCAAGTTTGTAGTGGTTTATTTTGATGACATCCTCATCTATAGCTTGTCTAAAGAACACCACTTACATCATCTAAAGGAAGTGCTAGAAACCTTAAAGGAATCCTTGTATGCTAACATGGATAAATGCATCTTTGGAATGGATCATGTGATCTTCCTATGGTCCGTGTGGACTAAGAGAAAGTGGTGGCCATCAAAGATTGGCCTACCGCCAAGAGTGTGAGTGAGCTAAGGTCTTTTCATGAGTTGGCTAGCTTTTCTAGGAGATTTGTGCCAATTTTAGCACCATAGTCGCACCCTTAAATGAATTGGTCAAGAAAGGTGTGGACTTCAAGTGGGGAATTGATCAAACAAAGGCCTTTGAAACTTTGAAAGAAAAATTGATCAATTCACCACTTTTATGTTTTCCTAACTTTTCCAAAACCTTTGAAATTGAGTGTGATGCTTCCACTGTAGGTATTGGGGTCGTGCTTCTCCAAGAAGGACACCCTATAGCCTACTTTAGTGAAAAGCTCAAGGAAATTCATCTTAACTACTCTACCTATGATAAAGAGCTTTATGCTCTTGTGAGGACCTTGCAAACTTGGCAACATTACCTTCTCTCTAAGAATTTGTGGTCCATAGTGATCATGGATCTCTTAAGTTCTTGAAGAGCCAAGGTAAGCTTAACAAGAGGCATTCACGGGGGGTAAAATTCCTTGAACAATTTCCCTATATGATCAAACATAAACAAGGAAAGGCTAATGTGGTGGCGAATGGGCTTTCAGAAAGGCATGCCCTCCTTTCCATGCATGAAGCCAAGTTCCTTCGTTTTGATCATATAAGGAATTATATGCCAAGGATATTAACTTTTCCTCCATCTTTAGTAAAATCCACCTAGGGGCAAGCTATAACTTTTACCTCCTCAATCAATACATTTTTAAAGGTAAAAGGCTTTGCATTCCCCAATATTCTCTAAGACCTTCACTCATTAGGGAAGCACATGAGGGAGGTTTAATGGGGCATTTTGGGGCTAACAAGACTCTATAGGTCTTAAAAGAGCAATTTTATTGGCCTCAAATGAGAAAGCATGTAGAAAAGCATTGTAAATCTTGCATAACATGCATGAAAAGCCAAGTCCAAAGTCCAACCCCATGGTCTTTACACTTCCTTACTCATCCCTTCTATGCCTTGGGTTAACATCTCCATGGATTATTTTTAGGGCTCCCAAGGAAAAGAAAGGGTAGGATTCCATCTTTGTGGTTGTGGATAGATTTTCAAAATGGCCCATTGTATTCCATGCCACAAGGTGGATGATGCAACTTATATTGTAAACCTCTTCTTTAAGGAAGTTGTGAGACTACATGGCATCCCTAGGACCATTGTTAGTGATAGGGACACAAAGTTCTTGAGCCATTTTTGGAGAACTTTGTGGGGGAAGCTTGACACCAAACTTCTTTTTCCTACCACTTGTCACCCCTAAAGTGATGGCCAAACTGAGGTGGTGAATAGGACTTTTAGGTCAAATGTTGAAATGTATGATAGTTAAAGAACATTAGGGAGTGGAAAAACCTTCTCCCTCACATAGAATTTGCAAACAATAGGGTTGTGCACTCCACCATTTCTCTTTCTCCTTTTGAGGTCGTCTATAGGTTCAATCCCTTGATCCCTCTAGATCTTCTTCCCTTTCCCACTCATGAAGTTTGGAATTTCCAAGATAGGCAAGCCAAAGCCCAAATGGTCCAAGACTTACATGCACAAGTCAAGGAAACCATTTAGAAAAAGGTGAAGAAATATCAAGAGGATGGCAACAAGGGAAGTAAGGAAATCCTCTTCAAGGAGGGGATATGGGTGTGGCTTCACTTGAGGAAGGAAAGGTTTCCTACTCAAAAGAAGTTCAAATTTCTCCCAAGAGGGGATGGACCTTTCCAAATCCTTAGAAAGATCAATAACAATGCATATGAGTTAGACTTACACTCAAGCTATAACATAAGTAACTCTTTCAGTGTAAGTGATCTTTCTCCTTTTGATGTAAGGCTTAAGAATTCATGGTCAAATTAAGAAAGGGAGCATGGTGAAGGCATGACCACCTTGCATAACACTATGGAAGTCAACCCAAGGAGGATTACAAGAAGCATGACAAAAAGGGAGGCTTTTCCATCTTTATCCTTGTTTAGCATTTTCTTAATTTGAATTCCATGAAGTTAGCTTGGTTGACTATTTTAAGTTTACTTGTTGACCTTGACCTTAGGTTGACTTGTTGACTCAAGATTAGCTTAACCTAAGCCAACATGCTAATCTAATTTCACTTGCTTTGTAGGATGATTAAAAGGTGGCGCAAAGGAAAAACAAGTGGTGTGTTCGATGGCTTATGGAAAGCATATGTGGAGGAGAGAGAAGGAGCAAAGCTTTCTAAAAACATCTAGAAAGGATTACCACATGCCTTGGCCACCAAGACATCTAGAAGCATCTAGAAGGAGCATTCATCCTTGCCTTGGCTTCTAGAACATGCACATGTGCTCCTTTTTTGACCTACCTTCTAGATTCTAAGTTTATTATTTACTTTGTAGCCCTTTTTGGAACTTATGTGTTTTTCTTAGAGGCCCTTAAACACTTCTATTTAAAGGGACCTCTAACACTTGTAAAAGAGTTGAACATTTTGGAGAATTTAAGACACCTTTGTGTATCAACCATTATGGGAGTTTCCTCCCTAGGGAGTGACTACTTTTAAGCCTTATCTTGAGCCTAGACTCAAGTGGTGGCACCATCATTTATCTTCAAAGGAATCCATGGCTTTGGCCTTTCCTTTGTAGTGGTGTGCTTCTCATATCATTCCATTTCTTTCCTTTCCCTTTTATGCTTTATTTCCCTTTCATTGTTCTCGGTTTTCATAGTGTTTGCTCTCGAGTTTTACTTGCTCATGCATTCTACTTTTCTTTTCTAATTTGAATCAATGCATTTTCTTCTTTCCTAGAGCTTGGTGAAATGAACCTTCACATCTAGATAGCACTAGTGCATAATGGGTTTTTTACCGCGCTCTATATGCCTCGGTTCACCTGCAAACGAGGCATATGAAGACGTGGTGGCACTTTTGTAAATTTTTCGAACTTTTATACCTCGGTTGTACTTAGAATTGAGGCATAAACCCCCTAAATTTTTTATTTTTCCCACTGCATTGATATTTTTAAATTGGTGGCAGACTTTTATGCCTCGGGTCATATTTAACTGAGGTAGATAGATGTTTATGCCTCGGGTCTATTTTAACCGAGGCATATTTGATTGCTTTTCGAGTGGAATATGCCTCGGGTCACATATAACTGAGGCAGATATATGTTTATGCCTTGGTTTAAAATCAACCAAGGCAATAAGCCTTCTTAGGGTTTAAAAGAAATCGCGCCACTGTTCATCTTCTTCACGTGGTGCAGCGACAACTTTTTTTCTTCCATTTGCGAACGCCATTGTTGTAGAACGCAAAGGTTCCTTCTTCCACGTAGCTGCAGTTTCATCTCTCCACCACCGGTCTGCCGTTGAACGGCCCTCCTTCGTCGGGCGAGGCTCTTCCATTGTTGTCGTCGTAGAGGTTGTGAAGCCGCCTCCATTGTCGTCATTCAATCTTGCTTGTAGGTATGTGCTTCTCCTTTTTCAAATCGTAAAACTATCCTATGGGTTTCGAACATTGATGTGTGTGTCGAAGTCATGATTTGGGTCACGGTGGTTAGCCGTGGGATGTTTCACGTTTTCTGTTCAGATATAGTGGTGAAGAAAGGTTGTTCTACGTCGCCGGCGAGATGAATGAAGGCGTCGTGAAGCTGTTCCGGCGTGATGCGGTGGTCGAAGATGGTGGTGACGACACACTGGCGGCATTTAGGGTTTGAATGGTGGCTAGGGTTTCTGATTTGGGAGAAGGTTGAAGATGATGATGTGGCACACTGTGGTTGGTGTATGTGTGTTTACAAGGATCATGACTATGTGTGATGCTGTTATTGGGTCAGAAAATACTTTTTTTTTTAAATTTAAAATGCACATTAGGCCTCGGTTCCCTCTAAAACCGAGGCAGTAACCTTCGCATATGCCTCAGTTCATAACCGAGGCATAAACATATCTTTTTACCTTGCCAGCATATGTCTCGGGTGTAAAACCGAAGCCAAAAAGCCAAAATAACCGCGACATATTCTCTTCCCTGCACTAGTGTAGCATGTTATCTTAATGTATAATGGAAATTTTCACTTAATTTTCTTAAGAAATCATCACTATATTCATGAATGTTAAAAAGAACTAAGATAATCCTACGTCAAACAAGGCTTATGATACCATATGATGAATCCATCTTCAAGTTATGTATCTATGCAGATGAAAGGAGATAATCCATAGAGGTTGAAGGCGTAAAAGAAATGAGTAATAGAGAGTATATGGTTCAATGATGGTGAATTGTAGAGGCTCTCAAGTGAGGTTAGGCCAACACTCAAGGAAGGAGGCTAGAGGAAGCCTTGGGTTATTTATTTATTCTTTAAGAGAATTTCTTACTAGTTTTTTAGATCCTAAAAAAATTTGGGAAGTTCCTATTGTATCCTAGGGGGCTTGCGCAATACACCACAAATAATTCCTTGAAGGTAGTGAATCTACATGCCTTAGGATGTCAATCTTTTTCGTGTTTTCGTCAGCTTTTACAACAATTGTAAGGACTTACAAGCTGACGATATGGACGTCGACACCAACTATACACTAGAGATGTCAAACAGTGTTTGTAGAACATAAACAATCTTTGTGAAACCTTTCTTGGATATTTTGAATATCCAAGATACCAATAAAGACACTAAAGAGTGTGGTTCTACAAGGGCTAGGAATTTATCTGCTACAGCTCAAAAGGTACGAGGAAATCTTGATCACAAGAGTAAAATTAATTTTAAAAAATCTCATCCCATTGCATTTAACCCCACTTTTAAGGAAAATAGAGTAAATAGGGTTAGGAATGACAATCCTCCTTTGGCAAAATAACCAAAGGAAAAGATATAATTATTACAGTCTTTTCTAAAACAAATCTTGTGACCAATGTGAGCCAATGGGTGGTAGACTCTTGTGCTACTAGGCACATATGTTCAAACAAAAGTGTTTTTACCTCCAACACAAGTGTGGGGATGGAGAAGAACATGTGTATCTCGGTGATTCCATGACAACAAATCTCTAGCCTTGAGTGTATGCTACATGTGACATCAATCAAAGTTAATTTAATCTCTATGGCCATGTTAGGAAAAGTTGGGGTTAAAGTGTCATTTGACTTTGATAGGATTTTTATGACAAAGAATAACATGTTTATAGGGAAGGGATATTGTGATTAAGGTCTCTTTATACTCAATATTTTCGAAATTATTAATGAACCTTGTTCATCTGCCTATGTTATTGACTCGTACGATGTGTGTCATACTAAATTAGGACATGTAAATTCCTTGTATGTTATGAAATTACAACGACTAGAATAAATCAATATGCATGATAAGTAGAGAAGTAAATGTGACATATTTCTAAAATCTGGAATAACAAAGAAAGTTTGTCATTTTGTAGAATATCAAACTGAGTTGTTAGGGATAATGCAACTGATCTAGCTGATTTTAAAAAATTAAGTCTAGAGGTGGCAAAAATTATTTTGTAATATTTATAGATGATTATTCGAGATACACAAAAGTGTATTTAATCAAACATAAGGATGAAGTCTTTGATGTATTTTTAACTTATAAAGCGAAAGTAGAAAATCAATTGAATAAGAAAATTAAGAGGATTAGATTAGATAAAGGTGGTGAATATGTATTGTTTAACAACTATTGTGTTAGAGAAGGTATTATCTATGAAGTAACCCCACCGTATTCACGTGAGTCTAATGGATTAGCTAAGAAAAAGAATAAAACTCTTAAGGAAATGATGAATGTCATGCTTATTAGTTCTAGTGCACCTGATAACCTTTGGGGAGAAGCCTTTCTTACTGCATGCTTTTTACAAAATAGAATACCTCATAAGAAAACGAGTAAAACTCCATATGAGCTATAGAGAGGTTATCAACCTAATCTTAAATATCTAAGAGTGTGGGGGTGTTTAGTTAAGGCAATGTTACCCTATCCCAAGAAAAGGAAAATAGACTCTAAAACCTTTTATTGTATGTTCTTAGGCTATGTTGAACAAAGTGTTTCCTATAGGTTTCTTGTTCTTAAAAGTTATTTGATTGAGCATAATGCTATAGTGGAGATAAGAAATGTTAAGTGCTTTGAACATATATTTCCTTTAAAGGTTAGTGATACATCTAATCAACCTATATATACTAATTGTGATGCCATGTGTGAGGATTTGAGAAGAAGTAAAAGATAGAGGAAGGAAACTTCTTTTTGAGATCATTTTTATACTTATCTCGTTTATTATGATCCACCAAGCTTTGTAGAGGCTACTAGTGCTCCTACTGCAAAAACAATGAGATAAGGTCATCAAGACTGAAATTGAATCAATTTAGAAAAATAATACATGGACCTTAGTAGGTTTGCTTAAAGGATAAAAACCCATTCGTTGTAAGTGGATCTTTGAGAAAAAGTATCACCTTGATAAATCCATAGAAAAATGTAAGCAAAGATTAGTAGCAAAAGGTTTTACTCCAAAACCCAACATAGATTACTTTGACACATTTGCTCTTGTGGTTAGGATTTGCTCTTTTTTAGTATTGTTGGCTCTAACAGCTATTTATAAGCTAGTGATACACTAGATCGATGTTAAAACTACTTTTCTGAATGGTGAAGTAGAGGAGCAAATTCATGTGACTCAACTTGGAGGGTGTGTTGTTCCGGGTCAATACAATAAAGTGTGCAGACTTTTAAAATCTTTCTATCTCTTTCTCACTCTCTCTCTCTATATATATATATAAAATAATTAATAATATTTTATTAATTAACTTTTTAATTAATATTTTTATGTTTTTTATGTTCTTATTATTCATTTTCATTACTATTTTAGTTTTACTAAAAACTACTTGACTTACTTTTCAATGTTCAAAATTTGTGTAAATATAATACAAAACATGAACTTAACCTTAGGAGTTAAAGTGTACGATTTTCTAACCTCTTTTTTTTTTAATAAGGATAAAATGAATGTTATAATTATTTAAAAGTAGGGATATTGCACACAATGTCACTAAGCCCATGTCTTGCGGCATAGTGTTGGTGTCCAATGTTCAGACCCGTAGAGCTCACTAGAATTAAATATTCAAGTGAACTTACCTGGTTTTCAATTCTGATAAATAATTTATATTCAGTTTTTTGTTGACTCCAGTAGTGGTTCTTGATCATCAAACAAATGAGTGGTGGAATGAGAAAAATAGAGAGAAGGCAGAGAGAAATTTTGAAAAGAATTCTAAAGAGAAAGTTTTTATAACATGAAGGTCAAAGGTCAAATTGAAAAAAGAAACTTAAAAATACATGGAATACAACAACAACGGGAGAAATAAATTAACCTTTATGGAAGGAGACTAAGTCTGACTACGCTTGAGAGAGTAAATATTTCCCTATCAGAGGAAGTGAAAACTCAATCCAAGAGAAGATGGTTCATTCCAAATCCCCAAATATAGAAGAAGTCAACATTTGTATATAATTCAAAGGTGTATGCCTTTCACATGTATATTAAGCATTTACTGCAAATCCTTTGCTTTACTTCCCTGTGTAATCATCACAAATCATTGCATATACAATCATGCATCTCAATCTAATATTTATTACTCATCCACAATAATGCCTACTAGTGAATTCTTCATCCAACTTCAAAATTTCTTGTTGTATTTCTTTCCATGTATGAAATTACTTTTTCTCATATAAACTCAATTTGCTAAAACCAACCCAAATCATCACCATATACCATATTCACAATAATGTATATAAGCATGGTCAACTCATTACCCTTTGACATACTGATGGGAGCTCCTCCATCACATACCACCCCCATTCATTGAGTTCATTCATACAAAAATATCATATATATTGTGGCCCTTATACCCTTATCTAAAAAAATATGATGCCTTTGTATTATATCATTTGTCTAACCTAATCTATTATAATGTATCTCATATAAATGTGCATTCTTCATATTATTGTACAAGAGTTCCTCCAATCCAATAAATTAATGACATAATTGAGGAAAACAAATTGAATTTAAATGATTTAAAGTACCAAGCCTTTATAGCTCAGTGGTAGAGTGTCAGTCTTGTAAACTGAAGGTCTGTAGTTCGATCCTGCATGAAGGCATTTTTAAAAGATTTTTCATTTTACAAAAATGGAATACCAATATTGATGCATAAAAGCTATATAGAAAAAGAAAGTTGCACATATTATCAAATAACTTATCTATTATCTAGGAAAGTTACTTGCTTACCCATTTTTATTTTGTTAACAAGTGCCCCAATTGTTAGTTTGTCATTTAACATTTTTTTTGCCATATGTCTTTAGAGAGTTAATTTACGTTTTTACCCATGACTTTTTTTGATTCATTTTTATACTACTTTTTTGGTGTTATCATTTTTTACTACTTAGTCATTTAATAAAATTAAATTTAAAAAATATATTTTAATTTATTTTGTAAAATAATTTATTATCTATTATAATTTAAAATGTCCACCTAATGTTTGAATCGTCAATTATGTCAATGTTGAAATTGAATTTAATCATGATATGCGTCCCTAAAATGAATTTAAAGATTCATGAATTTTTAAAATAAATAAATAATTACTTCTTTTAATGTGTGTCATTAGATGCATTTTACCCATCATTAAATTTTTTTCCAACATAATTTTATATATTTATTATTAAAGAATAACTTATAGGTAAAAAGCATTAATTATATTTCTTCAATACAATTTTTCTTATTCTTAATTTTATCCTTTTATAATTTTTAATTACTTCGTCGTTTAAACTAGCCATGTAAACCTTAAATATATAGTCATTTAGAATAACGTATGTCCATACACTAATTAAACGAGTCTATACACAGGCACTAGATGAGTACATCTATATATTGATTAGACATGTCTAACAATATACATTAGACAAGCTTGTGCATACATAAATTAAATGTAAGACCATGAAAGATTATAATAATTAGAAAATATATATTCAAGGTGGTTTATTATTATTATTTTAAATATTTATAGTTTACTAATTATTTAAGAGATTTATTTTATTTAAAAAATATATAAAATGGTTACTATAAT
>Ga0209389_1005719_pt1 | contig 10649 bp, 9 predicted proteins | sample CowpearedBW_FD_187526 | JGI IMG/M metagenome (GOLD analysis project Ga0209389, IMG submission 187526) | Root nodule microbial communities of legume samples collected from California, USA - Cow pea red BW (SPAdes) (version 2) | ecosystem: Host-associated > Plants > Roots > Nodule | place: USA... | reverse complement strand
AAACACATCAAAGGCTTCATCCTTACATTTGATTAAGTACACTTTGGTGTATCTAGAATAATCATCTATAAAGGTTACAAAATAATTTTTACCACCTCTTAACATGGTTTATTTTAAATCAACTAGATCAGTATGAATTAACCCTAACAATTCAGTTTGACGTTTTACAGGATAACATGTTTTCTTAGTTATTTTGGATTCTACACATACATCATATTTACCACTTTGTTTATCATGCATATTAATTAATCCTAGTCGTTGCAATTTCATAATATACGAGGAATTCATATGTCTTAATCTAGCATGGCACATATCATGAGTCAACAATATAAGTAGAAGAACATGTTTATAATTTCTGAAATATTAAGTACAAAGAGAGACCTTGATCACAATATTCCTTCCCCACAAAAATATTATTTTTTGTCATTACAATCTTGTCAGATTCGAATGACACTTTAACCCCCACTTTTCCCAATACTGCTATAGAGATTAGATTAACTCTGATAAAGGGCACATGTAGCACATCACTCAAGGCCAGAGTCTTTCCAGATGTAAGTTTTAGAGGAACCTTTCTTTTTCCTAGGACTGGAGTTGTCCTAGAATCACCAAGATAAACATGTTCTTCTCTATCCCCTACACTAGTGTAGGAGGTAAAAGCACTTATGTTTGCACAGATGTGTCTGGTAGCACCAGAGTCTACCACCCACTTGCTCACATTGGTCATCAGATTTACTTGTGAAATGACCGCAACTACAATATCTTTCCCTTGGGCTATATTTGCTCTTGGAGGATTGTCGTTTCTTGCTCTACGCTTGCATTGAGGTGCATGATGGCTTGGCTTCCCACATACGAAGAAATTACCCTTTTTTCTTAAAGGTGAGGTTAGATCCACTAGGACGAGAATTTCGAAAGTTGTTTTTCCTTTTGTGATCAGGTTTGTTCTTGTACCTTTTTGAAGAAGGTTTGTCTTCTACCACGTTTGCCTTTGCAGATAATGCTTTGGCCCTTGCAGTAGCACTCTCCTTCTTATTGGTATCTTCTATTATGATGTGTGTAATGAACTCTTGAAGCGTCATTTGCTTATGTCTGTGTTTCAATTGTTGTTTATAATCAATCCAGGATTATGACAATTTCTCGATCAGAAGCTTTGAAACAAACTCATTAGGCATAAGTATGTTCTCTGCTTTGATATCTTCAAGTAGCTTGTGATATTTGTTGATTTGAATCTTGATGTCTTTATCTTCGACCATCTCTCCGCGTAGTAATTTCCTATGACGAACCTTTGTCGAACGACGTCCTTAGCAGTATATTTCATAATCAACGAATCCCAAATTTCTTTCGCTTCCTTATATGAGTAGTACACATTGAACAAATCATTAGACAAGGCACTAAGTAATGTGTGTCGATCGACATACCTTATTTGCATGAGTCCAATCTTCAATTTGTTTTGCTGGAGTATTAGATTCGTTAGGTTTTGAAGTTGAGGGAGCATTAGCTACTCCATACATGTCTAAAAGGTTAGACTCATGTTCTTGCCAACGCCGAAAGTTCTGTCTAGAAAATACCTCAATTTTTGATACATCCAGAAATGGTTTCGCAAAGACGGTCTGAGTTCCGAAAATGTTTTGATTCTCCGAAATAGAGTTGTTATTGATGTCAGCCATAAGTCCTTTAGATTGTAGTAAAAAAACTGGCAAAACACGAACAAGAGTGCACTTCCTAAGGTGTGTATAATCACTGTCCTTAAGGATTTATTCGCAGTGTATTGCGCAAGTCCCCTAGGATACAATAGGAACTTCTCAGATTTTATGAGGATCTCAGAACTAGCAAGATAGTACTCTTGAAAAAGTAATCAACCCAGGATAATAGAAGAAAATAGAAGGGAGAAGAGAGCTTGAGAAAGAAGAGAAAAGAATGAGATGAGTTGTGTGTTTAGGAGGACACCAAAGTCACCTATTAATAGTAGGTGTGAGTGATGGATGGTGAAGGATGGAACTTCATAGCACGTGTAGAGAAAAATTAATAAATGGCAACGGTCAAAATAATTTCCCAACGTACAAAAAACTGGCAACTAGCAACCATGCTTTCAAGATGAAATCAAAATGGAAGCACATCTAGCATCAAAATTGAAACTATAGTAGTGAGAATTATGACCTGCAACGTTTAAAATCTTTTTCAATAAAAAATAATTATTTTATAACAGAAAGTGCCGCTAGATAGATGGTCGATGATGATTTTCAAGTTTGTACTTGATTATACATTTATAATAAATGTTTAATTTAAGAATAATATCTAATTATATTGTGCATGGGTTATTTATTTATTTTTATTATTAGCCAATTTATTGCAGAAAAAAATTGCTTAGAACACCTATTTTCTTGATGGAAAATACATTTTTTGACCAACCCTATTTTCAATTAGTCACGTCAATATAACCTTTCAGATTTAGGCTTTAGATATTTGCACCCCAAATTGCTATATGCACCACCACAAGATTTATATTACCCTTTTGCCCCCTTGGAGTTTTATTTAAAACGGAGTCTTCCATGGAAGAAGACCCTGTGTTTTGTTGCAGGGTGTTGGAAGATGATAATGTTCAAGAACCAGAAACATGTGTTCTCCCTCTCCTTCGTCATTTTCATCATCACCGTTACCTCTCTCACACCACTAAACACCACCTTCTCTTCTCTTCCACCTTCTCCCATCAACTTCTCTTCTTTCTCCAAACTCACATCGCAGTGGCTTTCGCGGCCGAGGCGCCTTACGAGTGCTTGAGCGGTTGCTCATGACGGCTTGAACGGCGCCGGCGGGGAAGGAGAATGGAGAAAAAGGTAGGGTTTAGACTAAAAACCCATAAGGGCAATTCTAACATTGCATACACTCGATGGAGGTGCAGTTAGAAAGTAGCGGGTGCAGGAGGCAATAGCCTCGGGTTTATCCTTGATCTCCAGGACCACCGAGCCAACCCATATGAGTAAACATCACCCATCTAGTTTTCTCTCACTGTCTGACAATTATAGCTGAAATGGAAACTATATTTGTACCTTCTCTCTCCCTTCCACAATTTCCAAAGTCTCAAACTTTGTCAAATTCACCACTCTTGGTTCATTCCAAACCCACCTCACTTGCTTTCAATTCAGTAACCCACCATCATTCGACCAAGTGCTTTCTGTTGCACCCACAAGCTGGTGTTAGATTGAAAGCAAAGGAAAAGCAGAACCTTGGAGTTGTACAAGCCTCAGAGGCTGCATCGCCAAAGACGACGACGACGACGACAACAACAAATGTCAATATTGCAGAAAGATGGCTTCTTGAACCAGTTGGTCAGTTAAATCTTCCTCCTCTATAAAACCCATCTCTACAAACTAGAGCCAACAACAAATGCCCATATTGCAGAAAGATGTCTTCTTGAACCATTTGGTCAGTTAAATCTTCCTCCTCTGTAGAACCCTCTCTACAAACTAGAGCCTCAGAGTAATCCCTCTACAATTTTCTGCTTTCTATTAAACTAAGTTGCATAGAATGTGCTTGAAATTATGCAAATAACCTCATAGGAGAGTGTACTTGAATATGGAAAATTGGATTTTATTTTTATTGATATAAACCCTTTTTAGGTAGGGGTGGTGGGGAATTGTACTAGCCTATATTTTAGAAGTATGTATCCAATCTGGGATGCAACATGCACAAATCTAAAGGCTTTAACATGGAACAAAGAAATTCATGTTAGAATTTCATCCTGGGATTCCTTTACGTTTCTTACTGTTATTCACTATTAGAGGAGTAATAGAACTTGTAAAAAGATGTTGTAATGGTGATACCCTTCATATAGAACATTGATAATCCTAGTGAAAAATTGGGAATTCCTTGCCAGAACAACTTTGAGATTTGCATAGGAAATAGAAGATTTTGCATAAAGGACATTGGGCCATAATTTTATTTGTTTGACAGGGTTTTCTATTTGTTTGTATTAGTTTATTTGACTCTGGAGAGAGTAACATTTTCACTTGTCTTATGGAGTAAAATTTTTCCTTTAGCTTAAGAAGCATCTTTCCATCTCTAATTTCACCCAAACCATCCCTTGATTTCATCCACCCAACTTTAATCCTTTAATTTACATCTATTGCTTTTATCGCTTTGTGTGTTAGATCAAAGACACCTAATATGTGACTTGTAGAATAAAATAATCTGCAATTTTTTTTCCCGAAGTCAGTGCTAGCTTGTGTCCTGTTGAATACCCATTCTTTATACTCAGGTGCTAGTTTGATGCATGAGTGTTTAATATGCCTGAATGTTCTAAGCTTCCATAACAGCTTGAAGGCTAAAAGGTTGTCTTGTAGTATGTCACAGAGAGACTCTTAGGTAGTCTTGTAGAAATATAACAATCTTTGCTTCTTCTTTGATCACAAACTTTTCAAGAGGTAGTTAAGCATTAAATAAGATATAAATGGTTTAACTTAATAATTTGATAGAGGGTAGTACGAAATAGGAGTTTGGGAGGTTTAAGGTAAGAGGCCAACAAGATCCAACAATAGATTAGAATAGTTATGACCCCTAAATATGCTCAGTTACTGATAGGGCTAGTAGTCCAAAATGCTGTCAACTACTCCACTGCTAGGCTTCCAAGTTGCTGGTACCGCATTCCCAACCATCTTAACGTCCATCATGATGCCCAACAAAAGAGAAAACTCACCACTCTATCACTTGCCAATGCAGGTAGCATAAGTCTTCCTCAGACCCACAACTGCAGCACACGTCAAGATAGTAATAACCGTTTTAGACACCATTCCAATTTAAATCAGAACCACAAGCACATACTATTTCTACAGTTCTTCCCTGACAGGGACACAAAAGACGCCAATAATCAAAATTCAAGAACAAGAAATTACTATCAACACCAAGTAGACAAACAAGGAGAATTCAAGAAAAATAACAAGGCCAGCCTTTTCACAAACATGTGGTGGGTAGATGTGAAAGCAGCACTTAGCCAAAGAATCAACTGGGAGGGCATTCTATGTTCAACTATGGTGATCTTAAAAGACCCAAAATTGGCAATGCCCCATCTTTCTGTTCCTGATATAAGGTATGTTGATTGGGCTGAGCTGCGCAGAAAGGGATTTAAGGGCGTTGTCTTTGACAAAGATAATACTATTACAGTGCCTTACTCTTTGAAGCCTTGGCCTCCACTTGAGTCTTCTCTGGAGTGTTGTAAATTGGAGTTTGGTGATGATATTGCTGTGTTTAGTAACTCTGCTGGTAATTCTAGCTTCAAGCAATTTAAATTGTTCTAAAATGTATTCTAGTTGTTCACTATGTCACCTAAATTGTTTTGTGCTGTTTTATTGTTGTGAATCAGGACTTCATCAATATGACCATGATGGTTCAAAAGCTAGGATGCTTGAAGGAGCAATTGGAATTAAAGTCATCAAACATAGTGAGTTTTTCCTTTTATTTTAGAGCATTTTCTGCAACATTTCTTTATGGTGGAACTTGAAAATACATGGTCTCTCTGCTCTGTTTAAAATGTTGGGAGTGTGAATCATTCCCTTGGGATAAATGGCCTTAGTAGTGATGTTGATATGCGTACGAATGCTACAGGGGTGAAGAAGCCAGCTGGTACAGCTGAAGAAATTGAAAAGCATTTTGGTTGTGAAGCTTCGCGATTAATTATGGTAGATAAGAATTTTATAGTGTCCACCTTCTATGAGCTACTTTTTTGTAGTTTGATTCAGATTTATGTTAAAAGTTAAAGCATAATATCTATGGCAGGTGGGTGATCGACCATTCACTGACATTGTTTATGGCAATCGGAATGGGTTTCTAACTATTTTGACAGAGCCATTGAGTCTTGCTGAGGAGCCATTTATTGTTAAGCAGGTATTTTTTCATATTACATTCTGGGTGCAAGAATTGTTTGCTGTGATTAATTGTTCTTGATAAGTGGAAATAATTTTTCATTAATGGAAGAGGATGAGAAGTTCTGTTTGACAGATCCTATAACGAAAGCGAAATATAGCAGAGATAAAATCTTCAAGCTTAAAAGCTCCCGTACCTCTGTATAGTCAACTGATGAGATTCTAGTAAAATTGAGAAAATATATGTTCCACAAAAATTCTTAGAACAGCTTGTAGTGTGACCAAGTAAACTAACTCAACTCGTTTAATGGAACTGTCATACATCTCTGGCATAATTCTTTGTGCCAATGGGAAATTCATTGTACATGGCTCTACATATTCTTTCTCCTATGGCTCTATAGATTTTTTATGTAGGTTACTAAGAATAACTTGTTTGATAGATCTGCTTTCTGATAAGCTTTTATGTTTTAATGCCATTGGAATGCTGGGTGTGTGAAATCTGTTTGACATTAGACAAATTTTATTCAGGAATATTAATTAGTTTCTTATGTTTTAACACTATGAATTAATTTGGAAAAAGAAATAATATTCCCTTAATAATTTTTTATGATAGGTGAGGAAGCTAGAAAGTTCATTTGTAAGGTACTGGTCCAGAAGAGGGTTGAAGCCACTTGACCAGAGGTTATTGCCAGATCCAAAGCTATGTGTCAGAGAGCCATATCCTTCACAAGACTAATCTCTAAACACTGTCCAAATTTTTTAGTACCCTGAGTAATGCATACATGTCAATATTTTTTAAATAATTATTTTTCTTTTTTATTTTCCCAAATGGTAAACATATTCCCCACTTGTCTTATATCTGCTAAGTTATCTCCTCTGGTTAAAGCGTGTTTTGAATAACTTTAATTTAAAAAATAATATTTTTTACTAGTTTTTTCTTACAATTTTTTTTTTCTGAAGTAAATAAACAATTTTTTTGATATAATCATTTACGAACATGTTATTAATTTTATGTGCCTACAACTTTGGGAGACAAAAATATAAAAAGAATTTTGTAACTTTTCACAATTTTCATTGTTTATTGTGGTTACATTATAATAGCCTCCTATAGAGTACTGGCTACTATTGTCATAGATTTTGAAAGTAAACAGATTATGTATCTATATTTTTCAACTTAATTATTTATTGTAATTTTAAATCTAAAAGAAATATTATTACTAAATTACATAATTTATTTAGTTTTAGATTAAATTGGATGGTAAATTCTTGAATTGTGTAGCACCTTATCTTTTTATAACATAAAAAATAATTTTAGTATGTAGTTTGCATCATTCAAGAACAAAATTGAGATTTTTGTATTAATTACAAAAAACAAATCATAATTGCATATAAGCTCTTAAAATTTCACAAAATTACAAATTGACCCTTGTATATTTTGTGGTGATTGAAAATTGGTGTTAGATTTTTTTTTTATTTGCAACTTAGTTCTTGAATATTTTTTTTAAAACATTAGTTTAATCTCCGCCAATTTTGATAATTGCAATTAAGTCCTTAGTCAACTAATTATGTTGATTTTTGCAAATAATTCAAAATTTCAAAGTAAATTATTTATTCAAAATAATTTGAAATTTTTTTTTAAAATGTATTAAAAATAATTTGAAATGTTTTTTTTATTGAAAAACATTATTTTGGGTTTATTAAGGGGATAAAATAGTAAAACTGTGTTATAAACTTATGACTTCAATCTCATTGTTTGGCATCAATTGAAGATAATATAAATAAGTGAATCAAATCCATTTCCCTAAGAAATTTTGTGCATATATGATAAGAACAAAGTAGGAAGATTTCTCATGTGAAATTTAAAGTGAAGGATAAATTTTAGAAGATTTTTTTCTTCTCTTTCAATTGAAATATTCTAAATGTAATTATTAGGATTAAAGACATAGTTCTTGTATAAATCATCTTTGTTCTTTAGTGCAAAGCTTTGTCTATAAAGTAAGCTTTCTTTTATCTTCTCTTGTTTTTGTTTTTGTTTGTTTTTTCTTCTCTCTTCTCTTCTCTTGTATTCTTATCTTAGTTATTTAAATTCTTTGTCATATAGTTTTATTAAATTAAATCTAGAGTTATGATTTATTTCTTCTTATTCTTCTTAAGTCTACTTTATAAACTAAGATTTTCTTTCTTTTAAAGTTTCATGTGAGGCAACTTAAATTGGAAAAATACACCACTTTGAGCCTTTTATTTCAATATTAGAGTTCTATTGACTTCACCAAGGTAAGGGGGTTCAACTCCAAATCTCTAACTCTTTATTTTGGCATAGTATTTTCAAGTATACAATTTATCCATTTTTATTCTGTAACTATTTGTATACAATTTCAAAATTCTATGTTCATAAATGGATTCCTTGGGTATGAAACCTAGGATTAGATTCAAAAATCACCTGATTTGAAGTTTTATACACAAATTATGAATACAACAAATTTGTTGTTTTATTTATAAAATACATATGCAAAAAATATGTTTTCTTTTATATGGTTGTTGCCCTAGTTTTTATGTTTTTGTAATTACACTATTTTATGGACATCAATCTTGTATAATAGGGATCGGTGGCGGCTTTTTAATTTGGTGCTGGCTAATTTGGAGAGGATGTCGGCTCTGATGTTGTCGGTCCTGGGGATGTGTTCGATGCGGACTCGTTCAAAGGCGAATTGAATGACTGTGCGGACCAGATGGTAATATTTGTAGAAGGATGGGGTCTTTAATCTGGAATTCGTCATTTAGGTGTCCTACAGTAAGCTTGGAGTCGGTTTTGCACGTTAACATTTTGACACAAACTTCGCGGGCAAGGGAAAGGCCAGCGAGGATGGCTTCGTATTTGGTTTGGTTGTTGGATGTTTTGAAGGCAAAGTGGAGGGATTTCTCAATGAGGATATCGTTAGGCCCTTCTAACACGATGCCAGCACCAGTACCTTTCGGATTTGAGGAACCATCTACATGAAGTGTCCACTGGTCCTCTGTGGGTGTTTGTTGGAGGTCATTAACAAAATCTAGGAGGCATTGGGCTTTGATGGGGCCATGGAGTTCGTAACGAATGTTGAATTCCGACAGCTCGACGGCCCAGGATGACATCTGTCCTGCTAGGTCTGGTTTTTGCAATATTTTTTGGATTGGGTAGTCGGTTTTGACGGTGATGTTGTGATTTTGGAAGTATGGGCGTAGGCGACGAGCTGCATGGACCAAGGACAGGGCTAACTTCTCCACCATTTGATACCCGGTTTCGTGATCTTGTAGTGTCCTGCTAACAAAATAGACAGGATGTTGCGTGCCCTCTATATCTTGGACAAGCGTGACACTAACGGTATGGTCGGTGGCAGTGATGTACACTAGCAGGGGTTGACGAGTGTCCAGCTTGTGGAGGATAGGTGGTGAGGTGAGAGAGGTTTTTAGTTTCTGAAATATTTGTTCACAATCGTCTGTCCACGTGAACCCGGCGGATTTCTTGAGGAGTTGGACTATGGGTTGCGTTTGTTCAGCCAGTTTGGGTAGGAAGCGAAAAATGGTTGTAAGGCAGCCTATGAGGCGTTGGACCTCTTTGATGGTAGTGGGACTACGCATTTCGATAATTGCCTTGCACTTTTCGGGATTGGCTTCTATACCGCGCTGGGTTAACATAAATCCGAGAAATTTACCGCGGTCGACGCCGAATACACACTTGTCCGGGTTTAGGCAAAGGTTGTATTGGCGTAACGCGGAGAACACCATCGAGAGGTCTTGGGCATGTTGGTGGTGACTTGGAGACTTGACAACCATGTCGTCAACGTATACTTCAACACATTGTCCCATTAGATGGCTGAAAACTTTGTCCATCAACCGTTGGTAGGTTACTCCCGCGTTCTTAAGACCAAAGGGCATAACTCTGTAAAAGTAGTTGGCGTCATCCGTGATGAAGGCGGTCTTGTTCATATCAGATGCGGCCATAGGGATTTGGTTGTATCCAGAATATGCATCCAAAAAACTAAGTACTTTATTCCCTGCCACGCCGTCAATGAGCCAGACGATATTGGGTAAGGGGTAGGCATCTCGAGGACAAGCCTTGTTAGATCTGTGTAGTCTACGCACATCCGCCATTTGCCATTGGCTTTCTTCACCAAGACTACATTAGAAAGCCAAGTGGTGTATTGAGCTTCTTCGATGAATCCTGCACTCAGTAACTTGTCGGCCTCGGCTTTAGCTGCTAGGCGTCGTTCTTCGCCAAGTTTGCGTTTTTTCTGGGAGATGTAACGGGCTTCTTTGTAGAAGGATAGCTTATGGAATGCTACTAGAGGGTCTACTCTAGGTAAGTCAGCGGCTGACCAGGCGAAAAGGTCCGTGTTGCTGACAAGGATAGGTGTGACGATGGCACGCTCGTCAGAATTCAAACTGGTGCCTAAGTTGATGGAGTGGCTATTGGGAAGCTCTAGAGGGGAGGTCTCTTCAACAGGTTTGAGACAAACATCCCAGCCCACTCTAGGGTCTAGATCTTCGCCTGATAGGGCGATGCCGGAGCCAGGTGGTTGCTCAATGTGGTTGGTTTGCTAGATTGGGAGTTGTGGGCGCAGGCTGGCAATGTAGCATTCGCGTGCCATGTGACACCCCGACTACTATACTAAATAATTATTATTTGATAAAAGGATATGGAATTAATTTTTTTTCCCATAAGATTATCCTTGAGAGAACATTAATAATAACATAACTTCATATTCATATATATAGTATACATCTCTATAATTGTTCATGAAATGTTACAAAATATGTATT
>Ga0209389_1005708_pt1 | contig 10658 bp, 10 predicted proteins | sample CowpearedBW_FD_187526 | JGI IMG/M metagenome (GOLD analysis project Ga0209389, IMG submission 187526) | Root nodule microbial communities of legume samples collected from California, USA - Cow pea red BW (SPAdes) (version 2) | ecosystem: Host-associated > Plants > Roots > Nodule | place: USA... | reverse complement strand
GTTAAATTATGACCATAAGAAATAATTTGAACAAATCTAAAAAATATTAACGCATTTGAATTTTCTCTGCAAAAGCCGCTGAACAAAGGTTACGCACAAATACAGATTATTTTAATGATATTGATACTTACTAATAACTTATATATTAAGAATTAAGAATAAAGATGACAAATATACTTTGCTAAATGAATATAATTTAAATTTGTTTCAATTCGAATATATATTAATAATATTTGATTTTTAAGTTAGATATGAGGATTGAGATGAATATACATATTTGTCTCAGGTGCTTTTCATATATGCCTCAATTTTATTTATCATTTTCTTTAATTTTTCTTATATTATATTTTAAGTTCAGTTTTATTGTCTTTTAGAATATATAAATCTCAATTTCATTTTATTGAATAAACTATTTATAAAACACTTGATTATTTTCATTTCTTTTTAATATTATATTTACTATTTATTTATTCTTTTACACTTAAATGTATAACTTTTAATCTCAAGTATTCATTTATTTAAATTTTGATACTGTACTATGAGATTTATGCTATTATAATTTTTGTATTGATATTACAAAGATATGTATCATTTTTATATTAAATCTTTGAGAGTACATGCTTGTTTGTAGTGTTTTATATTTTTATTTTTAAAATATTTAATTGATTTTTTAAATTACAAGAGAACAAATATAATTATAAATGCAAGTATATTTATTATTCTGAGAGAATAATTCCATATACCCTAAATATGAGTATATAAATGAACATTTTTATTTTATAAGAAAAATAAAAATACTCAATGGAACAAGTCTTACAAAAACTATAAAATTTGAATTATAAAATGAATGCACGTAAATGCACAAGTCTCGTAATATATCAAAATAAATGCTAAAATATTAAATACACAATAAATGTTAAATACACAATAAATAGAAGGATTATAGAACACTTGAATTAGTCCCTTAAATAATATAATTTCCATATTATAGAAAAGTTATATTCTATCATATGATATTCTTCTTTGCTTCTTACAAATATAAAACTAAATATATATTTTTTATTTTGAACATTTTTCAATCACCTCAAAATATTTATTGATGATTATCTTTCTAAGAAATTAAATTATATATTTTCAATAATTATCTCAACCATATTTTATTACTGACGTGTGCTCTTAGTCAAAGATTGAATTTTTATAGTACCTCACCTACAACCACATTGATTCATTTGTATTCTTTATATTTATAATTTATAATAATAAAAATTGTTGATTATACTATTTTCTCCCTTCAATTAACTTCTTTCTACATAATAATAAAAGATTTATTTTCTTACAAAAATATGAATAATAATATACACTTACCATTTTATTTATATTTATATAAATAAATATAAATAAATTGAACCTACAAATCTTGAAATACCAAAAGTTAACACAAATTGGCTATATCACACAACGGAGGGAGCCATTCATTTGGGAGGATGGGGATTGAGGGGGCCCACAGATATCACTATTATTTGTGTGTTGTATTCTATCGTCATCTCTTTCTTTCGATGTGGGGATTCAATCCTATGGTTCAAGGCTACAAATAAATAAATAGCAAGAAAATAAGAAAAGGGGTTTTGTTTTCATTTTGGTTTTTCTCTTCATCCATTTCTCACTCTCACACTTCTCTCTCGCTCGCACACACTCAGATTCAGGTTTCAACACTTCTTTTCTCTCTCTTTCGCAGCTTAGGTTTCTCTATTATCTGAATCTTTGATTTCTCTTCAATTATTCAATCCACACGCTCCCTTGTAACCTAAATAATTGTCTATCTGCGATTTCTTTCAGCAATTCTTTGATTCTTCTCATGGCTTCAGATTCCAAAAAGGATTTTCCTGCTGGTACGTTTTCTTTTCTAGATGCGATGAGGAGTAATGATGTTATTGTTTTGTAGGGATTTTTGTCTTATCTGATACAAATTCAATCGCATGTCTTATCTATTTTTTTTTTATTGAATTGGTATTGGAAAAGATAATTTTTTCTAAATTAACAAAGTTTACTACCATGTTGATCTCATTTTATGCTTGTTTGTCACCGGTAGAGAAGATAACTTTGGGTTTATGGTCTTTTGCTGGTTGGATTGAATGAGTTTGTTGTTTTGGAATTACTTAATTATTCTCATGTGTGACTAATACATGTGTTTATATTTATATATGAAGTATGAGTATGAATATTTAGTGCATGGAATTTTTCCCCTTTATACTTTGCTTTGGTTACACTGCATGAAGCTTTCTTTTTTACTTTTTTATTTTTTTATTTTTTATGTTCAATAAGGTTTCCTACTGCCATCAATATGCTCAGAGAATAAAGTTTAGTTATGTATTTATTTGTCTGAATTCATGGTTTTCCTACTTGTTATTTTCGATTCTTCTCCTTGTAATCAGAACAATAAGGGAAAATTGTTTACCAATTTGTGGTTCCTTCTGATTCCTTCCATCTTATTTGCTGTTGGAAAAAAAAAAGTTTGGATTTTTGTGTAGGCATGGCAAAGAGTAAGGAAAATGTTCTGATAATTTGAAGTTGCACTGTCATGTAAAAGTACTTGCTGTATGAAGTTTTGCTTAATGAATCCTTATTGCTCTTATCAGCGTGGGTAAATCTGCACTACACTGTGTTGCGTCGAATTTATGATTTATGATTTTGGAGTTTAGATTGATTACCCTTTCCTTGTAGAGTAGGCCGTTATTTGAAAGTTTCAGTTTACTATCTGCTTACTGGTGTCTTCTATGTTTGACTTATTCTTTATGTGATTCGTTTCACTTCTGTCTCCCTTTATATTTATTCTACTTTTAGTGCTAGAGATTTAGCATAGCTGGAATGGATTTTTGAACACTTGAAAGTGCATTAGTTTCACATATGTTGGGATTTTTTTAGATGACAAAGCTGGTACAGCAGAGAATAAAACTATCAAAGAAGAAACATCATCTAAAGATTCTCCAGCAGGACAAAGAGCTGCTTCTGAACCTGCAGCTGGGTTTCCAAACAACCCTTTTGATTTCTCGGGGATGGCCGGTCTGCTCAATGTAAATCAGTATCTCTGTTTTGATTTTTCTTATCTGTATTATGTGTATGTCTGGTATAATTCTATTTCTTAATAACTGTGGCATGTTAATTGTTAATGATGTTGATCCTTTTCTTCCCTTCTTTTTTGATTTTCACTCTCAAGGGAAACTTGTTTGTTTCTTAGATATTTAGAGTTGGCTTCAGTTTCAAATCTACTGTGACATTTCTTCATATTGGCATCTTAATGCTTAATTATTAAATGCACAGGATCCAAGTATCAAGGAATTGGCTGAACAGATAGCAAAAGATCCATCATTCAATCAGATGGCTGAACAGCTTCAGAAAACTTTTCAAGGAGCTCCACAGGATGGTGTCCCCAACTTTGATAACCAACAATATTTTTCAACCATGCAACAGGTTATGCAGAATCCTAATTTCATGAACATGGCCGAGCGCCTGGGTAATGCATTGATGCAGGTAACTATTTTGTAAACTTCTTCCTTATATTTGTTTTTCACTAACTTTTACCAGTTGATTGAATATAGATGCTGTTTATGACAGGATCCATCTATGTCTGCCATGCTTGAAAATTTTGCTAATCCATCAAATAAAGACCAGCTTGAAGAAAGAATGGCACGCATCAAGGAGGATCCATCACTGAAACACATTTTGGAGGAGATAGAAACTGGTGGTCCTGCTGCTATGATGAGGTTTAGAAAAGCTAAAAATATCTTTTTGTTGTCTCACTGTTTTGGGCATTTCCATATTTTTTACCGTGATATGTTATGTCAATTAGCCTCTGAAGTGGTTCTCTTTATTTTAGGTACTGGAATGATGAAAATGTTTTGCGGAAGTTGGGACAGGCAATGGGTCTTGCAAATTCTGGAGATGCAGGTGCCACTGCTGAACATTCTGGGGTAGATGAGACAGAAGATTTGGGAAATGAAGATGAATCAATTGTTCATCATACTGCTAGTGTTGGTGATGTGGAGGTGAGATATAACAAAATATTTTCTACATGCATATGCTCTTAAATCTCTCTTTTGAAAGAAATCTTGAATTTACTTTATGATTGAAAAGTTGAAGTTATTCTGATGATACAATAAAGGACAAATAAACTCCCTTGGAAGTTGAGATTAAGATCCCCCTAACTTCATATATATTTTTTGGAGAGCCGAGCTTGGTAATATTCTTCATCACTTCTCACAAGTTTGCCGGTCACTAAAGTGTCTTTTTCTGGAATTGTGCATTAAGTTTTATTGTTGTTATTTGGAATTATACCTTCATCTGTTCTGATATTATTTTAATTCAATGGCTTTATGGAGTAGGATATCTAGTTATATTTGTGAAATAAAGCCATTGTCTTTATTTTCATTGGGTATGCTTTTGAAATGTTTGAGAGCTAAAATTTTAGACATATCTTTAGGGATTGAAAGCTGCACTAGCCTCTGGTGCTGACAAGGATGAAGAAGATGCAGAGGGAAGAACTGCTTTGCATTTTGCCTGTGGATATGGCGAGGTATGCTAATATTTGCATTTTTTGTGTAGATTCTAAGTAGCTTTTTCTAATAATACCTGTTTGACATGGTGTTCATAACCTTTCAGGTGAAGTGTGCTCAAATTCTCCTTGAGGCTGGAGCAAAAGTGGATGCTTTGGACAAGAATAAGAACACTGCTCTCCATTACGCAGCAGGTTATGGCAGAAAGGACTGTGTGGCCCTTCTGCTTGAAAATGGTGCTGCAGTGTAAGTAGTAGTATTTTCCATGAATCCAGATTCTCTACTGAGTTTTTTGGTGCTGTCATCTGCTATGCTTTCAAAATACACTGATGTAGGTACTTTAAGAATCTTTTTAATATATTTTAAACATCAAAATCAGTATCCATCAGTATATTTTGAAAACACAGCAAAAGAACAACAAAAGAGAATCCAAAGCATAAACATCAAAATCGTTTCAATGATTTATTGTTCATCCTTTGTTGTTGAATTTGCAGTACTCTGCAGAATATGGACGGAAAAACTCCTATAGATGTTGCGAAGCTAAACAATCAAAATGAAGTCCTGAAGCTACTTGAGAAAGATGCTTTTCTGTAGAGGGGAAACTGAGGGGAAGAAGGGCATCATGACTTCTTTATTTCTTTCTCTTTTGGTTTCTTCCAACCCTTTAGTGTGTTGAACTAAATTCGATGAACGTTGTTGGATGTGAGTCACCATAGAATTTGTCATCTATGTTCTTGTAAGGCATTGATTGTTACATTGCATGATTTTGAAGCTCAGTTCCGTTATAATTATTTTTTTTCATGTTTCAATTTTACTGTTACGATATTACCTGGTGCCAGAAATAGTTCGAATGAGAATAAAAGGCAAGTTGAAAACACAAGACAAGGTGTAGACAAGGTGTGTAGATTTTGAAAAGTGATTCAAAGGATCGAAGCATCATCTGTTTTTATACCAGTCTTAGATAATTCTTAACATGGTATTTTCAGTTAAAAATCATGAAAGTTATTCTCATTTAGTTTAGGATAATGATATTTTAACTTATTTTTTGATTTATTTTTAACTTATTACTTCAATTATTACTAGATCATCTATTTTGATTCTTTTTAGTATGTGATGTGATGATTAAAGTGGTGGATTAAAAATAGATAAAAAAAGTGAGTTAAAGTATAATTGTCCTTTATTTTAGTTTATATGTAGACATCCTAGTTTTAGTATATGTTTGAGTTGATTTTTTTTCCTATTATTGTGGAGGTGCAGTTAGTAAGAGTGGGGTTACAGGAAGTAATAGCCAAAAGTCACATGGGACTTTTTTTCAAAAAGATTTGAGAAAGATATTAATACTATATTCAAGAATACGTGATAGTAAGGTATAAGTTTGATGACTACATGTTGACTTAAAATTAGATTTATTTTAGTGATTCAAAATTAAAGAACGTTTTCATAGAAGGAGAAAACTCCATCTCATTCAATTCATAAGAGGGAAATAAATTCTAAAAAGCTTTTGATCTCACTTGAAATAAATTTTTAGTAACCATCACAGGGGTTAAGCCTAAGAAACTAACCTGGTAAATATAAAAACTTTATTATATTAAAATTAAGTATCAAAATTCATGATAGGTAACAAAATTCCTCAATCGACTTTTCAGTCCGAAATCCGAGCAATCCATCAAATAAATTTTAAATAGATAATATCTTATAAATGCGATGATCGTTTCTAATGATGTTGTCGGACCGGTTTGAGTTTGTTAGAATAGTTCACATCTCAAGTATTAAGTATTGAACTCATTTTCTAAAATATTTTTGCTTCTTTTAGCTCTTGCAACTTGTAAATGGGTCTTCAATCCTTTGTAAAGGAACTTGGAATTTATGCAACCTTGTTAAATTTCTATTATTTGAATTTATAAATGTAATACTGATTTTATATTTACCTTGAAGATCGATTTTGCAATTTTCTGAAGGACCCAAATATGTTCTGTTTGTGGCATTATCTTTAGGAAAACAGTGCAATGTGTCACTTAAAAAAATCACACTACATTAAAAATAAAATCCATGCCATTTTGAATCTTAACAAACATAGAATGAGATCGTGCAAATCAAAAGCATCACGAACTTTTCAACTATTGTATTGGTTCCTTTGCCCTGCTTTGTATTGCTATTTCTGTATTCATATATGATAGAGATGGATATGAAATTTTACTTCAGGGACAAGAATGAGTATAGTCAAACTTTGCACCATCTCAACTCATTGTCATCATTAATTTTAAGTGTTGAGTGGTCATAATTAGCTTGAATTAGTGTACTTTGCAAGTTGGTATGAAAAATAAATTTATAGTAATATTTAAAACTTATTAGATAGATTATAATTAGTTTGTTTTTATGATGTATCTAAATATGATCTATGCTATTTAATAGTTTTTTTTTTTTGCATTGCTTGATTATTGAGTTGGCTGCTTATTGTTGAGATAGAACAATGTTGTTCAAGCACCATTTTTGTCACTTAAGTGGTAATACATTGTTTAAGTTGTGATTTGAAGTTTGAGATATACAAATACTGAGATAATTATCTTTCTTTAAAACCTTCATTGCGCAAGATGATACAAGTGGTTGCTTAAGCGTTTAAGAGTCAAGAATTTGAGATAGTTTTTGGAAGTTTATGACATGAGAAATAAATTACATCACTCAAATGATGACATGTCAACACTAGTCTTCTCCATCACTTAAAATATCCATTGATTGAAGAAGAAAAATTATGATGGATAAACATGAAATAGATGATAAGTTTCTTCCATGGGATAGTTTCAAAGAGATATTTCTAGAAGAATATTTTCTTAATAGTATAATGTATGCAAAAACGGGTGTAGTTGATGTAGTTAGAGTATGATAATTTGTTATGCAATAGCCACATTTTATACCAAAGCCATTTAAGAGGCAAATTGAGAATGGATTGAAGGAATAAATTAAGATATTTGTTAATGAATTTCTTACTTTATTGAAAAACCCAAATTAGTTGAAGGTCTTAATAACAATTACGAAGTGGTTCGATTATCTTTCAATGAGTGTTCTAACAACAATAAAAAATATGATAAAAATAAGTCTTCTTTCAAACCACAATCTTCTTCAATGAATTTATAAAGGATTGATAATATTAGGAATATGAAATAAAGTGTAAACACAATAATATAAGAGCTATGACAAATTAAGAAATGTAATTCAAACACAATTTAATTACAAGGATACTTAGTAAATATATACAACATTTGAAAGAGTATTAGACCATATATATAAAAATACAAACACTCACATCACAATCATAAAGGTAAGTAGAAATATTTGAAGATATTAGAATCAAAGAATGGCACATCCCCCACCTCCACTTCCACCCCTACTCGTGTTTCTTTTATTTGCCTCTTGAAGATCCCATTTCAGTTTCTGGATTTCTTCATTTGATGTAGCTTGGACTGATTTATAATTTTGCTCTGCCTTAACTCTAGCAACCTTCTCTTCTTCTAACATTTTCATAAGTTTTGCAATCTCTTCCTTCAACTTTGATTCAATCTATATATTAAAATAAAATTACTATAAGAAAGTGATCATATGTTTAACCTTCAAGTAAACAAGAAGGTATAATGTATAATAATGATGTACCATATTAGTCATTCGTTTAAGCTCGTCATCATATCTTTTTTGCAATTGCATTTTAATTCCCAATGTTTCTGCCTTTTCAGTTTCAGTTGCTTTCTCCTGCAGTAAGTGATGAACTCGTAACTCACTCATATTATATATTATTTACCAAAATCTCATTATTTCGTAAATGCTTTCAACATTTATAAAAATTTCACCTTCAATCTTCTGAACAACTCATTTGTAAAGGGTTGTCCAACATTATGTGACATAACTACATTCACCAGATTGAGAAGTTGTTGAACCTGTTCCAATTGCTTACTTTTGTCCTTAGTCCTATTATTGAAAAGTACTTTACGATTGCCACATAAAGTGAGTATGTCCTACAATAACGTTCAACATCCATCATGATTAACATAATCTGATAGTTAATTATGGACTTCAATACAATTATAGGTTCTCAATACTCCAACACATCAAAGAGATTGTATTCAAATTTTCATTCAACAAGATACAATACCACGAGTTTATTTAAATATAAAAACATAATTTGAATTTATACAAAGTTTAACAAATTAAGTCTATTAATGTATAGTTATTTTAAACGTAATATGTGTTTATTTTTCCAACATGATTAACGATATAAATTTTACTAAAAGTCATATTACATTAACAAAATGATAAACGTTTTATGGGCAATCAATATACCATATCATCAAGTTATTAATATGCTTATTTATTACATTTGATATATATATATATATATATATATATATATATATATATATAACTATTTAGTTTAAATACATAGTTATTTATATTTATAGATTTTATTTCCCTCCATAATAATAATTTGTATTTGTTAATTAAACTCATCATAACAAGTTACCTGGAGAGATTGTGGACAGTTACTACCTAAATAATCATCAAGTGTCTCCTCAGTTTCTTCTAATTCATCTCCTCCCGTGAATACCACAATCATGTAATCAACAATTTTGTGTCCAAATAAAGCTTGTAAGGTAAGAAAAGTAGCTTGTTCTTCTTCAGAAAAACGAGTTCTAATAGAAAACACCAAAACAATTGCATGAATTCCATCTTTGGCCAAATCAATACATTTGACTATTTCTCCTCCAGCAGAATTAGTTCCATCAAATAAGCCTACAAAATTTGTTAAGTTTTAGATTCATAAATAAATATATTTTTCCTACAAATATAATTGCTCTTTATTCTAATCCTACTAGTTTTTATTTAATTTGTTTTATGTTCATTATACAAATAGAAATTGTTATATTTTTGCAAAAACACAATTGCATGCAATAAAAACCAAATTATATTCACAGATATTAGGACATGAAATAGTAAGATGAAAAGGAAACATTTTGAAACATTTTGTGAATGGAATATTGAGACAAAGACCAAAACATGTAATAATAAATTTTGAAAGAATAGGAGAGTAAAGATGAAAAATTATGAGAGATAAACACGTAAACCATATACTTTTAGAAACTTGAATATTAATTATTAAATTTGTATATGATATAATTTGAAGGAGCAAAGACATGAATTTAATTCAAACTAAATGTCGACAAAGTTAAGATGGTTCACCTGGAGTGTCAATAACATTAATAATTGGTCCGTCTTTTATAGCAGTTGTTTGCAACTCACAAACACTTGTTACACCAGATGAGCTCATCCTTGACTTGAAGGCTTTCCTTCCAAGAATATTATTTCCTGTTGCACTTTTTCCATTACCGGTACGTCCAACTAAAACTAGCGTCTTCACCTCATTAGACAAGGAAGCTTTTCCCATTATAGTAAATTTGGATTAACACTACAAAAAAATGTTTTAATTAGAAATATATGACCAAAATAACAAACATGGATTCTACGGACAATAAATGAGGAAAAATATTTAGAAAAGATATAAGTTTTGAAATATGAAGTGTGCCTCAAATCAACAAGTAATTATTTTAAATTAAGTTACATCATTGAGTTAAATGTAATTTGTTGAAGAAAATGATTTCATGCCTACAAATATTTTGAAGAAACTCTTGTATGTGATGTAAAATCGCAATGCACAAACTAAAATGAAGATGATAAAATATATGTAAAAGATTATTTAAAATTAAATGATATGATTAGATAAAATGTTTAACTATGAAAACTATTTTATACCAAAAAAAAGGCACATAAAAAGAATCAAACATCTAATAAGTAAAATCAAAGTGTGTTTGAATATAACAAGAAAATAATATGCCTAAACTAAAGGTATGAGAAAAGAATAAATAAGACCACTCCAAAGGATATGTTACTAACAAAAGAAAAGTAAATTCTCTTATGAAGATAGACTTAAGAAAACACGAAATCCAATAAATAAAAGTTTTTAAAGATTTCATGTTAGATTTGCATATAAATTTTTTCATCTGTCGGAATGATTTAATATATATATATATATATATATATATATATATATTTTTTTTTTTTTTT
>Ga0209389_1005707_pt1 | contig 10659 bp, 7 predicted proteins | sample CowpearedBW_FD_187526 | JGI IMG/M metagenome (GOLD analysis project Ga0209389, IMG submission 187526) | Root nodule microbial communities of legume samples collected from California, USA - Cow pea red BW (SPAdes) (version 2) | ecosystem: Host-associated > Plants > Roots > Nodule | place: USA... | reverse complement strand
CCCAAGAACATGACAGCCTCCATCATACATTCTCTGGGATATTAAGCCCATTAGCCCAACACTTCCCCCACCATACACCAAGTCAATGTTCCTCTTAACCTGTAATTCATTCCCCAGAATAAAACACCAAAACACAGATAAAGACAAAAGTGAAGCTCTATTATTCCCTCCACATATTAGAAAACAAAAATACCAAGTTTTGAACATCACACTTTGTCATTATGTGAAGCACCAAAAAGTCAAGCACACTTAAAAAACCCCACAAAACTTAAAACCTTTTAATCGAAATTGAAGTTTTACTTCTGTAATTTATATTGACATGTACAGATTGTAAGACTTTCAATGTTGATAGGCAAAAAGGTGCAGAGTTTTTCTTTAAGAAATGCATCACAGTTTTATCTTTTAATGAAACCAATAATCCAGAGCAATAAATGTACCTGCAGAAGGTTGTTATCAACAAAAAATCAGAGAAAGAAAGAAAAAAACATTTTCTGACAACTACGTACCCAAATGCCTTTATGGCAAAAGATGAGCTTTTTTATCACAAATAGAGAAAGGTAAGAAGAAAAAGAGAGTGTTGCAAGAGAAAGCTGACCAGTTCATTGGCCAGTTCAATGGTGGCGTCACTGAAAACTTGGCGGTTACCGGAGTTGCTGCCGCAGAAGACACAGAGCTTCTTGAACATGTTCTTGGGAAAACCTTGTTCCATTTCTTTCCGTGTTAGATTGAAGATTATGTTGGAGATGATGATAATGATTTTGTTTCAGGGGAAATCCAAGACCATTGGAATAACAATGAAGAAAGACAACAATTGTTTATAACAAAGGGCGATACAATAGTTTATATATATTTTTATAGTAGTAAATATAGATAATTCGTTTAAATAATGATATATAAAAGTTAAAATGAAAAGAATTAATTCTAGTTGCAATTAGTATAGGTAAGAGATTAGAAAATTTGTTTAAGCTGAATAATCTTGCGATTGTTCAATGATGTGATGGATATTGTATTAGTTTAAAATTTTAAAATTGATGGTTGGTGCTATTTAAAACCCATGGTATTTGTTTCATGATTTCAATAAAGTTATAATGTTTGTGGCCGCAATCTATATTATTTTTAAATAAATATGGTTTAGGTCTTGATAAATCATGGAATTTGCTTTTATTTCCTTATATATATTTTTAATTATTTTGTCGGTAGTAAATTCTTTACTTTTGTTTTTTATATTAAAAGTTGTTTATATGAAATATAATGTTTTAAATTACACTCTAGGATAAAAAATAAAATAAATAATTTATTATTAATGAAAAAGTTAAAAATATATCAACGAAAAGTAAATTTTAATAGTTTATCATAGATAAAAAATATATATTGGACTCTTATTCTCTTATTGATGTTTTTAAATTTGTTCAATTAAAATTAACTTTAAATAATATTTTAAATATAATTATCACAAAAATTAACATTCTTATCGTAGAAGATAACTATAATAATGTAAATTAAAAATCTATTAACATTTTTTTTAATTATTCACACTTTTTTTTCTTTGTTGAATTTGTTATATTTAAGTAATTTATTATAATTAATAATAATATTATTTTATATTATTATTTTATAATATTTTATATATTAAATTATTAATCATTTAACTACAATATAGGTGTTCATTAGGTTAGATTATTCGAGGATCCAATGTGATGAATGTCGAAACTTAACTATGATATAAGGGAGTCATGACTCCTCCAAAAAATTTTAATTTTATTTTTTATTTATTTTAAAATTATATTTATGTATTGTTATATTATTTATAATAAATTTAAAATAATTTCTCATTCTTTTATTTATATATTATTTATTTATATATCTTTATTGTTTAAAATATAAAAAAAATAAACGTTAGTTAATAAAAGATATTATAGTTTTGTTTCTAAACATAAGATTCTTTCTCAGTAAGTCATCAAGAAAGTATGACAATAAAAAAAAATTAAATAAAAAGATAAATCGAGATACAAAGATTGGAGAATAGAGCTATTGAAAAACGCATTATCATAATATCTCTCATTAATCAAGACTAGTATGCTATTATAATTTAAGTAGGTTAAATCTATGATTCTCCTATTACGATGTTCCTTCCAAATTAGTATGAACTTTAATTATGATTTTGGTATTCTCTTATTAGATTAACACACTAATCATATTTTCCCTCAAATTAATATAACTCTAAATTATGAAATTTAAGGATTTTTATGTTTTCTGCTACATATGATAAAATTTGTAAAAATTTATGGATGTATCTTGAATTGGAATATAAATTAGAATATCCATCGAATTCAATAAATTAGAAAGATTAAAAATTGGAAAGTATGTGAATCACTATGTGAAAATAGTTTAAACAGAGGAAATGAAAAGTTTTTTATTTTATTAGAAAAAATAGTTTATATATAAAAGAAATGTAATTTGGTACCCTTAAATATTTTATCCAAGTACTACCACTGAATGTGATATAATTTAACTCAAACTAACTCGCTCTTATACAAGATTGTGTGATGGGTTTAATATGGATGATGAGAGACTTAGCTTTTGTAGGGTGTATTAATGGTCACATGACAGAAGTTAGGTAAGTCAATTCACAAGTACATTTTGTATACTCTTAAGTAGAAAAAGTTATGTCATGATTATAACTATCAATTATAACTTTTGGTTCAATGTTCGATTCAACAATTGATATCGAGAGCGTATTATTGAAAGTTATTCAATTTTGATCCAAAATGCTATTTATTCACAAACATTTTGCTGATGATGCATCTATAAACAAATATTCTATTTTTGCTAGATAAAGTTATTTTTTATGGAGAAATAGATGATTATTTTTTTGGATATGTTAATAAGGGAGTTTGGGATGCAATTGTTATCCTTTGAACGAACTAGATTTGTTGAAAGTGTTGTAGTTTCTATGAAATTTTCTTTATGGATTCATGAAAACAAAAGAGCACATTATGATGTAAGAGTTAAAGATATTATATTTTTGCGTTAACTCTTTTTGAATTTTATGGAGTTCAACATGTTCTTCAGTTAAAGAAATGTTTGAAGTCACTCTTGAAAGGAGTGAAGAATCTAACAAAGAAGGAACAATATAATCATACATGAATATGAGATGTTTAAGATGCTATAAGGATTAAACATTTATGATGTTGAAAATGGGTTAAGTCATATAGTAAATCACTATTTTGCTTTTAGAAAGGCTTTTGACAAAGAAGAACTCAATATCAAAATTCTAAAAAACTTGAATAGGTCATCACAACAAAAAGTAATTGTTATTTTTAAGTAAAGAGATCTCTATGTGATGGACATGAACACATTGTTTGGTAAGTTGAGAGAGTATGAACTAGAATTAGGAAGATTAAAGGAGGAAGAAGAATAAGAAAAGAAAAATAACATAGCTTAAAGTTGATGCAAACAAAATTGAGAAATGTATAGAATAAAAAGATATGGACAATGTGAAAATCTAAATTTAGTAGTGAAGAAGTTCTCTAAGTTTTTTAAGTACAAGAACAAAAGTGAGAGTAAGTCTTTGGGATAAAGAATAGTTAAATAAAAATGAGATTAATTATCAATATTCACATGGTAAGCCAAAGAAACATTAAACCTAACTATCCTTTGATGAAATTGAAACAAAATCTTGAAGAAAATAAGAAAGTAAAGAATTATAATTAATATGAAGAAAAGAGCATGTATTGCATGGACAATGCAAGTGAAAATGAAGAGACAAATTTGTGTTTAATGGGAAAGATAGATAGAGGACGGAAAGGAAAAGAAAAGTATCAGTATGAAGAAGTCAAATTATTTTGAATTAGTAAATATATATGAACGCCATTATTTTATTAAAAACTTAAACATAACCATGACGTAATCTAAACTTTATTTTCGTCAACTATGGAGGAACGTTTTGTAGTATTTGCAACTTTTCAAAAGCATTGGAATGTTGACTTATACAAAAAAATGCAAGAGTGCGAAACATCATCTTTTCTATTTAACTTTTTTTTAAAAAAAAACTGACTTCTTTTTATCACTAATCTTATTTATATTAATCGAAAAATTAACCTAATTAGTTATTGATTAAAATCTTAAGAATAAAGCAACATAGTTTACAAATTTCCTAAACAAGAAAAGTAATTATATATATAATTCGGGAATATTATTTACATAAAGTGCCAACAAAAAAAAATGCAAGTTGAGAATGACACATAAGAATAATAAAAAGAGTTGAATTTTATTTGGAATGTTAATTAATAGAAATTAGATTAAACCTAAACCAATGAAAGAGACTTTCTATGTTTAGTCTTTGTGTTTTCATTTTCATTTCTTTCCCCTCAGTTCCTATATTCAAGCAATCATATTCGGTTTTCCTCAACTAGGCCAATGGAAAACAAAGTTGCAACACATTTCATTTTCATGAATTCTATTTCTGTGTATCACAGTAGTTCCCAGAACATTTGGAAAGAAGCAAAATCATTACAATAATAATAATTATTATTATTATTATTATTATGATTATTATTATGATGATGATGGAAAAAGAGAGTATAAGAGCATAGATCATAGTGATCTACACTGGTAGAAGAAATCTGAGATCAAATTCCAAAGTTATGGGAAGAATAGTCCCTAATGAGAATAACATCACTCTCATAGATCCATTTCTTTATGTTTCATTCTTCATGGCTGGATTGGCCACAAGCATTACTATAATCACAGCTTTGTGCATTGTTCGAAAAAAAACATCACCACCTCCCTCAATCTCCGAAGAGCAAAATGTTTTGAACGAATCTACCACTCCACCGACAACCTCATCAGAACACGAACAACCTAGTACATCAGATGGAGCACAAACACAAACACAAAACAATGAGATGATGGTAAAGGTGCTACCTCTTCCCCCAGCACTGCAGCAGCACCCTCAAGTGAACCCTAACTTTGTGAAAAGAGCAACTTCTGAACGAAGGTTGTCGTTTAATCTGAGCAGGAGGATGATGCCGAGGAGTTTTTCAGTGGCGAGAAATTGGGATCAGGAGGGTGGATCGAAGAAAGCGGCATTGAAAAGTGAAGAGGGTGTGTTGGTGAAGACAAAAGAGAAGGTGAAAGTGGATCATGACGAGGTTGTGTTGATGAATTCGAAGGTGGAAACAGATGATGATGATTCTTCTGTGTGTGTGAAGACGACAGAGAAATTAAAGAGAGATGATTCTGTGTGGATGAAAACGATTATACTTGGTGGAAAGTGTGTTCCTGATGAAGAAGATGATGTTGTGATCTATGAGGAGAAAGGGAAGAAAATCTCAGCATATCATCCTAGAAAACCTACCTCTTCCTCAATTTCTAGTCATTCATCTTCTTACGTTAATGCTGATAATCCTGATGATGCTTTCTCTGTACACAAATCCTCTGAAGAAAGAATCAATAACACATGTGAGGAGGAAAATATTAAATTATGAATCTCTTTCATGTTTTCATGTTTATGTTTGTATTGTTAGAAGAAACTTTTCTTTGTTCATCCTATAGTCTTTTTTTTGTTATGTGAAGGTCACATTTGATGACACTGATTAAGTCGAAAGTGCATGGCTAGAATTAATAGAATCAATTTCGTTGCACAAATCACGATGTTTATCAGAAGCAATAACACACTACAAGAATGTAATGTATTAGCGTCCAATATTTGGCGTCGGCTTGGAGACGGACTGTGCTGGAGTCGGCTAATCCAACGTCACACCGACGCTAACGAATGTGATTCATTTCAAAAATATTTAATTTTACAATTGTCGTTTCAACTTTCACTTTCCCCCTTTCACTTTCCCCTTTTCGCGAAAATAACATTTCCCTTCCACGCTCTGCTCTCGAAGAACCCATTTCCCTCTCCCCTCTCTGGTTCCGAACATGCGAGTTTCCCCTACCCCTTCTCTGTTTGTACTAACCCTTCCACCTTCTTGAAAACGTTTTGATTCTCTTCCCCTTTCCATTCCAATTTTTGTGAGCCCTATATATAGTGTTTTGTAGTGGATTGAGCTTCGTTGAAGATCGACAAAGGGGTTATCGTGAGAGACGAGCAAAGTGGTGGTTTCGTTGAGCTTGAAGGGTGTTCGAGTTTGTGGTTTTATTGGACATTGCAAGCTGTAGCGAGTTCATCCCCGATTTGTGGCAATCTAGCACATATTGTGCTCTGTGAAGGTACTTGGTAAGCAATGGAAACCTTTATGTTTGTATTGGTTATTAATATGCAGTAAGTAACCTAAAAGTTGAGAACTTGTTTGTTATTAAAGGGTCCCAAATGTTGAAGTGGAAAGGTGATTGAGAAGGTGTTCAGAGAAGTGTTGTGTTGGCTGAAGGTTTAGCTTGTGTTGCCGTGGACATTAAAGGTGAGTTTTTGGACATTGTATATGGTATAATTTGTTTTGAATGCATTGTTTATAGTTGCCGGCAATGTGTGTAGGTCTTTTAATTATAGGTATCATTCTTATGTAAACCCCATACATATCTACAACAACCCATTGAAGAAGGCCTCTTAAAGTAGATAAATTCAGTATAGTTGCCTAGATCTATATTGAGAAACTTTTCAAGTAACTTTCCGTCTTCCATATTAAATCAAAGTTAGAGAAACTTTTTCATGGCAAAAGGATCTTCAAAGTTGAATTAAAAGGGGTTATTAGAATATAGAAATTACCATGGATAATGCCTGTTAAGTGCAGATGGATACTAGAGAATAAATAGCATTTTATTGCAATGTATACTAGAGAAGTGCATTTTTAGACTTTATCTTTTATGGTATATCATTTTTCATTTTTGGAGTTTGGGTAGATGATTATGCATTGTGCAGTGATAATTTTATTGGGTGTGATTACTATATTGAATTAATATTATTTTTTTTTAAATATTGTTTTTTGCGTCGGCTTTATCGTGGGCTTGACCCACTCTAAGTGCGTCCACTTCGGCGTCGGATTTGCATCCATGGTCGTGGCGTCGGCTTTTTGGAGGACGCAAAAGCGACGCTAACTATCTTTTAGAGTCCGTTTTTAACACTTTGCGTCGGCTTTTGGCCCACTCTAATACGCATTTTTCTTGTAGTGACAAGAAAATGTTTCTGTGTCATTTAAGGTTCTTGAGGTAGCTTATGTGACATTTAAGTAATTAAGAAACGAGAAAAAGAAAACTGTTACAGAAAATTAATAAACAAATAAAAATAATAGTTAAAGCTACAGTTTTTATGAGGAAAACAATTATCGATGATATAGTTATATGAATAATTCTAATTTATATTATTAATAATTACTTTATATATGATCTTTAAATATTACGTACATTATTACAATTTAATATACTACAAGAAAATTCTTCATTAACAATTAATTTTAGTGACAAAAAATTGTTAGTCAGTGCAATGATCAATTTATATATAAATTTACAAAATAAAAAATTATTAGTGACTAAAATAGTTATAATTGTGAATAAAAAATTATACTTGGTCTCTAAATTTGTTACTAAGTATTTGACTACCAAATAAATTAGTTTATAAACTAGTTACTAAACATTAGCTACCAAGATTTTGGCTACCAAAAGAATTAGTTTCTAAATTAGTTTTTAATTATGATTAATTTATCGACCAATTATAATTTTTTATTTATAATAATGACTGTTTTAATAACCAATATTTTTTATTTTGTAAATTGGTAACTACATTGGTTACTATAGTGACTAACAATTTTTTGTCACTAAAATTGATTATGATTTAAGAATTGTCTTGTAATGTCATTTTTTGTTTCTTCTTTTAAATTATGTGACAAAAATTCATTTCAGTCCTATAATCAACCTAAGCCTAAATTTTAGAAAGCTATTAAAAATGTATCATGTTAAACATAATTAACTTTAAGAAACTTAAACATTAGAAGCTACGTAAGAGTGTGATGTATTGCCATTCAATGTAAAATAGAGAGTGAAAATGTTTTTCTATAGTGTATTTCTTAAGATATTAAAATCTATTTATGTAAATTGTTTTAAAGAATTATTATTTTAAAGTTTGGGATTTAATAATGAAATATATATGAAAATTATATATCAGAATGAAAATAAAGTAAAAATTGTGTAATAACAATTTCAGTGCCTCTCGCATAAATGTGACAGACGCATAAAATAATAAATTGTACAAGAGATTCTTATGTAGAACTGTGACTATGTTAGCATATAGGTGAGAACATAAAAATAGTTATTTACGTAACCTAATTTACGTTCAACTGTGAAGAAATGCAAGAAAAAAGAATACGTGGTGATAATTTTATAAATAAGTGAAATTGATTTGTGTCAGATTTCTTATAGTCCGGCGTACTATATAGAGTTTGACATATAAATTATATGTTTAACGTTGGATAATAAGAAGTTTAACATAATTTTTTTATAAATTAGATATATGGTTTTTTTTTTTAATTTCTCTCTGCGAAAACATTCTTGTAAATTAGGATTTGTTTTCTAATGGTGAAATGGTGGTGGTTTAGAGATTTATGTACGTGTCGTTAGCTTTACTTCGCTGTTTAATTTTGTTTGCTATTTCTTTACATTTTTATTTGTTAATATGATTGTTTATCGTGGAATTCAGTCATGGATTTGGATGAATGTTCTATTTATTTCTCAAGTTTGTCATTGTAAGAATATATTGTATCAATAATAAAAAGGTTTGCATTTTTTTTTTTATTTTCATGACATTTAAATTAAAATCAAATCTCATTTCTTATTTGATTCATTTCTACCACGAATAAAAGTAGTTACATTGAAATGAGTATTTCTGAAGTTATTTTACTTTGGGGTGTTGAGTATTAAATGAAAGATTTTGATAAAATTGAAGAAGAGTTGATGACCAAAACATGAGACAAAAGTTCGGTCATTCGGGAGAGAAAATTGAGTTGAATAGGTTCAAGAGTATCTATGAAAGTATGAATTGTAAAACTAATTAAGGATCTTTAAGATTTATAATTCTCATACAATAAAACATAATAGAACACTAACCTTGATCCATGAGAGATCCTGTGAATATGCGTTCTTCAAATTTGTGTAATCTTGTGTGCTCTTCAATCATCGTTTCTCAATCTATCTCTTTGCCTTTCTTTCTCTTCTCACACGTTCTTGATGGGTTACTGTGAAAAGAACCTTATGGCCAGAGACCGAACCCCAATCCCTTTTTATAAACCAACGTCCATCAAGTTGGTTTTTATTTTATTTTATTTTATCTTTATTTTATTTTATTATCACTTCCCATAATAATAACCAATAAGTCTTTAGGTTTTATTAAATCACAATTGGGTCCATCATAATATTTCAAATGAATCACTAATAGAATTAACTCGTCAATTAATTCTAACATTCTCCCACTTGACTCATATGATGTCATAACATGATGTGATTTAATACATAAACATAATGTGCATTAAAAGACCTTGCATAAATTGGTTCCATCATTATTCATAATTAAATATACATAAATAATAAGAGTCACAACAGTCACACATCATTTGATCGACATGATTCCTTCCATGTACTACTATATCATCATTTTCTCCTTAATATGACCTTAAAAACGATAAGTCCATAATGAGTTCAAACATAATGTCATTTTACAAAGCAATAACATAACATAATTTGTTTTCTTCATCATAATTTGCATGCATAAACATAAAGAAGAAAACACTGATTTCAGAAATTTATACATTAGGGAGCTCAGAGTGTCACATAAACATTAAAAACATTAACATTCAACATTTAACATTCACTAGTAGACATAATGCCCATATTCTTTACATGGCCAACATACAATTTGGGCGGTAACCCTTTTGTTAAAGGGTCAACAATCATAAGATTTGTGCTAATATGTTTTATTGACACTTTACGTTTCCGAACTTCTTCTTTAACGGCAAAGTATTTCAACTCTATATGCTTAGCACCTTTGGAATACTTGTCATTTTTAGAAAAGAAGACTGTTGCGGAATTATCACAATAAATTTTCAGCGGCTTGGAAATACTGTCAACTACTCCAAGTCCTGAAATAAAGTTCTGCAACCAATTAGCCTGAATTGTGGCCTCAAAGCATGTCACAAATTCAACTTCCATGGTGGATGCAACAATGACAGACTGCTTCACACTTTTCTATGAAATCGCTCCTCCGGCTAAAAGATACACATAACCAAATGTAGACTTTCTTGTATCCACATAGCCGGCAAAGTCCGAATCTGTATAACCTATCACCTCAAGGTGATCAGATTTTCCATAAGTAGGCATGTGATTCTTTGTTCCTTGTAGGTATCTTAAAACTTTCTTTGCAGCTTTCCAATGCTCTAGTCCTAGATTACTTTGGTATCTACCAAACATATCAACTGCAAAACTAATATATGGCCTCGTACATGTTTGAGCATGCATCAAACTCCTAACAACAGATGCATAAGGGATATTTTCCATATGTTTCCGTTCCAAATCATTCTTTAGACATTGCATGAGACTAAACTTGTCTCCTTTTTGTATTGGAACGGGAGATGCTGAACATTTATCCATTCTGAATCTCTCTAAAACTTTATTAATATATGCATTCTGAGACAAACCTAACAGTCCTTGTGATCTGTCACGGAATATTTC
>Ga0209389_1005705_pt1 | contig 10660 bp, 10 predicted proteins | sample CowpearedBW_FD_187526 | JGI IMG/M metagenome (GOLD analysis project Ga0209389, IMG submission 187526) | Root nodule microbial communities of legume samples collected from California, USA - Cow pea red BW (SPAdes) (version 2) | ecosystem: Host-associated > Plants > Roots > Nodule | place: USA... | reverse complement strand
CTCCTCAACAAAATGGAGTTGTAGAAAGGAAAAATAGATCCTTAGAGGAACTAGCTCGCACAATGTTGAATGAATATGAAGTGCCTAAATATTTTTGGGTTGATGTTGTAAGCACGACTTCTTATGTATTAAATAGGATGCTCATTAGACCAATCTTGAAAATTACCCCCTATGAATTGTTGAAAGGAAAAAAGCCTAATGTAGCTCATTTAAAAATATTTGGATGTAAATGTCTTGTCTTAAACAATGGAAAAGAAAATTTGGGTAAATTTGACTCTAAACCAGGTGAAGCTATTTTCGTAGGATATTCATTGACAAGTAAAGCCTATAGAGTTTTTAATAGAAGAACCTTAAATATAGAAGAATCCATGCATGTTGTTTTTGATGAAATTGTGGACCTTGAGGAGAATCCTCTTGAGTCAAATAACACAAATGCAGGTGATGAAGAATATCTCAAAGAAGCTCTTGATGAGATGTACCTAAATGAGAACCCACTGGATGAACCTGAAGATCTTGCCAAAAGCTGGAAATCACCTAGAGGATTGTCTCTGAAAAATGTCATTGGAGATATATCAAAGGGAGTAGTAATTAGAAATATGTCAAATTTTTGTATGACTGTTGCCTCTGTTTCACAAATAGAACCCAAAAATGTAGAAGAAGCTCTTCAAGATGATCAATGGTGTATTGCAATGCAAGAAGAGCTAAATCAATTTGAAAGGAATGAAGTTTGGGAACTCATTCCTAGGGATGATTCACACCAAGTCATAGGAACAAAGTGGGTGTTCAGAAACAAGCTGGATGAAGATGGAAACATCATTAAGAACAAAACCAGACTTGTAGCAAAGGGATATAGACAAGAAGAAGGTATAGATTATGATGAGACATATGCTCCAATTGCCAGGTTAGAAGCTATATGTTTACTTCTTGCTTATGCTTCTCTCATGAAATTTAAACTATATCAGATGGATGTTAAAAGTGCCTTCTTAAATGGATTTATTAAAAAAAATGTGTAAGTTGAACAACCACCTAGTTTTGAAGATTATAAGTTTCCTAATCACATATATAACTTGAAGAAAGCATTGTATGGATTAAAACGAGCACCTAGATCTTGGTATGAACGATTAAGCACATTTTTGTTAGAAAATAATTTTGAAAGAGGAAAAATTGATTTAACTTTGTTTATTAAAAGAGTAGATGAGCATATTTTACTAGTTCAAATTTATGTAGATGACATAATATTTGGATCTACTGATAATTCTCTATGTAAGGGCTTTGCAAGTATAATGCAGGGAGAATTTGAAATGTCAATGATGGGAGAATTGACATTCTTTTTGGGTCTACAAATTAAGCAAATGGAAAATGGAACCTTCATTTCTCAATCTAAGTACTGTAAAGAAGTACTTAAGAAATTTGGAATGGATATTGCTAAGGAAGCAAGTACTCCTATGGGAACCTCTTGCTATTTAGACAAAGATGAATCAGGAATAGAGGTAAATCAAACTATGTTTAGAGGCATGATAGGTTCTTTGTTGTATCTTACTACAAGTAGACCTGATATTATGCAATCTGTATGTGTGTGTGCTCATTTTCAAGCCAATCCAAAAGAATCACATCTTACTGTTGTGAAAAGAATCTTAAAATATTTAAAATGAACTGTATGCTTTGGACTTTGGTACCCTTCAGGAGCATCTCCTAGTTTGATAGGCTATTCAGACGCCGATTATGGTGGTTGTAAAATAGATAGAAAAAGTACCAATGGTACTTGTTATCTCTTAGGAAGTTCATTAGTTTCTTGGCACTTTAAGAAACAAGCTTGTGTAGCTTTGTCAACTATAGAGGCTGAATATATAGCATCTGGAAACTGTTTTGCTCAAATTCTTTGGATGAAACAACAATTAGAAGATTATAATATTTTTCTAAATCATATACCTCTGAAATGTCATAATACCAGTGCTATTAATTTAACTAAAAATCCCATAATGCACTCTAGGACAAAGCACATTGAAATAAGACATCATTTCTTAAGAGATCACATAAGTAAGGGCAATTGTGAGATAGAATATGTAGATACAAAGCATCAATTAGCTTATATCTTTACCAAACCATTAGCTAAAGATAAATTTTATGAACTAAGAAGAGACTTAGGCATATTAGAGATCACTTAAAATTGCCAAAACTCGAAATTCTCCAAAATCCGAAAATCAGCGCGTCAATAATCGATTATCATTTCCAATAATCGATTATCAACATCCCTTAAAAATTCTAAAACATTCTGGAATAATCAATTATTTGGTGTAATAATCGACTATCATGCCTTCTGAGCCAGAGTGTCAAAACAACTCTGGAATAATCGATTATCACTTAGGATAATCGATTATCGGTTCGTTAGGATTCATATTTTACATAGCTTCTGAAACAATAATCGATTATCACTTTCAGATAATTGATTATTACATGTCGTTGGACCAAATTATTTCAAAAACTAGTCGTTGTAACGACTAAATTTGCGTTAAACTACGTGCATTTGACCGTTGGAGACCCTTCTTTATAAATACAAATCATCTTGGTCACTATTACACTCTTTTCACCAATCCCGAAACTCAAGAACCCTCATTTTCTAAAAAACTTTCAAGCTTCTCTTCTCCTCCAATTGAACAATGGCTGAAGCATCCCGGAGAAAGATTCTTACCCGCAAAAGAATTGCATCTCGTGCCACTCAACCTTCAACTACATCTTGGACTGCATCCATCGAAGGATGGATTTTAGATGAAGAAATGAGATCTCAATTCATCACTTTATGGAAAGACAAGCCTCTTATCACTCCAAAATTCATCAAATCTCAATGATTTGTAAATCGCTGTTTTACAATCCCTGTATTGCTTGCTGAACAAGGGGTAAAATTCTTCACCGAAATGCAGGGTACCTACTATCCTGATCTGGTACAAACCTTCTACTACAACTACAAATTCAGAGACGGAGTGGGGTTTACAAAAGTGAAAGGAGTAGACATCATTCTGGACGATGATATTTGGGAACATGTTGCTCAATTTCCTATTAATGATGGCACCTCTCCAATCCTCACTACCGGCATTAAAGGATTTAATAAAATATTTGCCTATAGATCATTTCCGCGAAGACCAGATCAAGAAATAGGCCGACAATTGCTAGCAGGCCCTCTCAAAGTTGATGAGCGTCTACTTCACTATCTCATTGTCTGGATTTTATGTCCATGTGGTACAAATCATGCACAATGTAGTGAAGCTGATCTCATGTTTATCTATGCATGCTCAATCACATTCCTATCCATTGGTCAAGCATTATTCTTGACACAATGCTCAAAGCCAAGCGACTGCCTCAATATCCACTCCCGTATTCTCTGCTAATCTCTCGCATCTGTGAGTACAAAGGCGTCAACGTCTCTGATGAACAATCTCATCACACCACAGATGCAAATAAAATTGTAGAAAATTCCTTGAAATAAATGAAATTTGTTCCTTTTGGGAATACTTACATTCACAAGGATGATCTGCCTCCCTCTGAACATGAAGAAGAAGAAGAAAATCCTCCCACTGCTCTTATCCATCCTGTTGACACCAATATTAGCTCATAAAGTGGGGTTGGTGGCTTGTCCTCTTCTCTAGAGGATCACATTTTAAACTTAAACCAAAGACTTGAAGAATTTTTTCTCATCTCCATTACCCGACATGAAGAGGTCACTCGCTTACTTAGAGGACTAGATTCTAGGATTTCTAATCTAGAAAATAAATTTGACACATATGATGAAGATGATGATATGAGTCCAGAATTTTAGGTGTTTGTATCATTGTTATTGTTTTTATTGTACAGTGTTTGATTTCTTAATAAAAGTGCATTTTATTTACCATTGTCTAATTGAGGGGGAACTTTTCTCTTAAACTTTTTTCAAATGATCAAAATAGGGCTAGAAAAAGTTTAAATAAACAGTTGCTACTAACAAATCTACTTGTGAAATTTCTGATTGCAGAAACTTTAAACATATTACTTTGATCATCATAAAAAAGGGGGAGATTGTTGACAAAGCAAAAGACAAGTCAAATACTGAAGCAAGATTTTGATGATGATAAAAGAAGCCTAAAAGCCATTTGGAAGTCAATATAAAGAACATGTGTTTTTATGTTTAAAGTAATCTTCTAAATTGTACTTGGAATAGTTTAGAATCAACAACAAGATCAAAATTCTAGTATTTTACGAAAAACCAATGTGATAATCGATTATCACTTAGGATAATCGATTATCCTGAGCTGAGTCCAATTTTTCAGAAAAGCACTGGAATAATCGATTATCCCCTCTGATAATCGATTATCTGCTCAAAATTTGGTTTTCAAAATATACACTGGAAGAATCGATTATCACTAGTGATAATTGATTATCCCTGTCAGTTTGAACGTGACTGTTCAGTTTTTGACCTAATTTTTGGAACCTCTATTTAAGGAACATTAGAGTTACTTCAAACTAACCTTTTTTAGAAGCTAGAGTGCTAGTGCTATGACTGAGAGAGTTCTGTGAGTGTTCACAAAAGAAGATTTAAAAAACCTAGTGTGGGTAGAGCGATAACTTTTCTTGAGAGGTTTTCTAGGAGAGTGAGTGCTACTGCTGTTGCTACGAAAGCTAAGGTCAAGATTCTCTGTGTGGTTCAGAGGAAGGTGTTGATCTCTTATGTGTTCAAGAGAGGTGTTTTCTTTCCTTAATCTTTTATTATCTAATTGTAATCTGATATTTGTTAGTGATTGAATTAATCTCCTTATTTGAAGAGATTAACAACTGGACGTAGGATCTTTTGATCTGAACCAATATAAATACTTGTGTTCAATCTTCTTCTCTATCTCTATATTGAATCTACTGTTGCATATAAAGGAACTAAGATCAAATTAATTGGTAAAATTTCGGAAAAATTTTAAAGTATTAATTTTATTACTTAAAACCAATTCACCCCCCTTTTGGTTTTTGTCCAAATGCCAAACATTCCACTGCACGATACCAACATGGCCCCCTTAGTCCATATGAAGGTATGCCTTGCTAGTAGACAAAACGCATAATGCACATCAACAAAAGGTGGTTTAATAGCAATTAAAGCACATAATTTTAATCATAGAATAAAAACACATAGTCACAACAACACATGCACATCAACGAAAGGTGATTTAGTAGCAATCAAGGCACACAATTTTAATCACACAATCAAAACACATAATCACAACAACACAAACTTAATCAATTTAAAGTTATTCAAATGGATAATTTGATGGAGAAATGGGCATTGATAGGTTTCCAAGGGCTTAGTAAAGATGTCAAATAATTAATTTTGAGTGTCAATGTATTCAACTTTGCACTCCCCCTTTGACACACAATATCTAATGAAATGGTGTCTAAGCTCAATGTGTTTTGTCTTAGAGTGTAGACCAAGGTTTTTGGTGAGATTTATAGCATTGGTGTTGTCACACTTAAGAGGAATATGTTCTAGATAGATGTCATAGTTTTCTAATTGGTTTTTAACCCAAATGGACTATGCACAACAATTACTAGCAGCAATGTACTATGCTTTAGTTGTTGAAAGTGAAACACATGCTTGCTCTTTGGAATGCCATGACATTAGAGAACATCCTAATAGGTGGCAGGTGCCATTGGTGTTATTCCTAAAAGTTTTACATCCCTCAAAATCTGAATCATTGTACCCCATTAGTTAAATGTTTGCCCCACGAGGATACCATAGTCCTAGAGTCCTAGTTCCTTTTAGGTACTTTAGTATCCTTTTAACAATAAATAGATGGGATTCTTTGGGGAACGATTGAAATCTGGTGCATACACATACACTATGCATGATGTCAAGATGACTTGTAATCAAATATAAAAGAGAGCCAATCATACATCTATATATGGTCTGATCAACAATCTTTCCAGCTTCATCCACATCTAGGTAATAATTTGTGGCCATTGGCGTTGATGATTCTTTACAACTTTCCATTTGAAACTTCTTCAACAATTTAGTGCAATATTTTGATTGATGTATAAAGAGACCATGCTTTCCCTGTTTGATTTGGAGTCCAAGAAAGAAGTTCAACTCTCCTATCATGGACATCTCAAACTCTTCCTGCATGCACTTAGAAAATTATTTGCATAGAAGGTGGTTAGTGGAGCCAAACATGATATCATCAACATAGATTTCAACAAACAACGGATCATTTTCAGATTTCTTAATGAAGAGAGCGGAGTCTGCTTTACCCCTTTGAAAGCTACTTTTCTTTAAGAATTGACTTAATTTTTCACACCATGATCTTGAAGCTTGTTTTAATCCATATAGAGACTTCTTCAATTTAAACACATAGTCTAGGAATTCAAAGTTTTTGAACCCTAGTAGTTGTTCTACATAGACTTCTTCTTTAATGAATCCATTGAGTAAGGCACTTTTCACGTCCATTTGGAAAAGCTTAAAATCAAGCATTGATGATATGGCTAGCAGGATTCTGATAGCTTCTAGTCTTGCTACTAGAGCATAAGTTTCATCATAATAAATTCCTTCTTCTTGATTGTATCCTTTTGCCACCAGTTGGGCTTTATTTTTTATTATGGAGCCATAATTGTCTAGTTTGTTTTTGAAGACCCACTTCGTCCCAATAACTTGTTGAGCTTTGTTTCTTGGAACAAGATCCCAAACTTCATTTCTAGTGAACTAATTCAACTCATCCTGCTTTGCTAGAAACCAGTTGTAATCCTTTAGTGCATCATCCATTGTCTTTGGTTCAATTTGGGATATAAAGGCCATATTAAGGCATAATTGGTTGAGTTATTTTCGAGTAGATACTCCCTTGGAGATGTCTCCTATGACGTTCTCAATAGACACATTTTTAGGAACAATCCAATCCTTGGGTAGCTTAGCTGCATGATGTGGAGTTGCATCACCAATTTGCTTCTTAGATTCAAAGGGCACCTTTGTCAAATCTACACTTATTTCATTTTGATTTGCACTATTTCTTGATCCATGTGTGTTAGTGTTACTCTCAATATGGTTATCAAATGCAACATGAATGGATTCTTCAATAGTTAGTGTTCTTTTGTTATAACTCTATAAGCTTTGCTTGTCAAGGAATATCCTAAGAAGATGCCTTCATCAACTTTAGAATCAAATTTGTCAAGGTTACACTTCTCATTATTTAGTATGAAGCACTTGCAGCCAAATTCTTTAAAATAGGAAACATTTGGTTTTCTACCTTTGAAAAGTTCATAAGGTGTGAGTTTCAAAATAGGTCTTATCAAAACCATATTTAGCACATAACATATTGTGCTTACATCATCTATCTATTAATATTTTGGTAAAGAGTTTTCATTTAGAATTGTTCTTGCCAACTCTTTCATGTATCTATTTTTCCTTTCTACAACACCATTTTGTTGTGGTATTCTAGGGGTTGAGAAGTTATGAGAAATGCCATGTTTTTAACAAAAAATTTCAAAGATTTCATTTTGAAATTCACGCCATCATCACTTCTAATGGATTTAATTCTTAAATCTTTTTTCATTTTTTATAACATTGGTAAATTTTCTGAAGACTTGGAAGGTGTCAATTTTAGATGAGATAAATGATGTCCATGTAAAATGTGAGTAGTCATCAACCAACACTAGTGTTAGAAGGCCCAAATAGATCCATGTGTATCAGTTCTCATACATTAGTAGTAGAAACACATTGTTTTGACTTGAATGATGTTTTCACTTGTTTCCCTTTTTGACATGCATCACACAACTTATCTTGTTGAAATTTAATCTCAGGTAGACTAGTTATTAAATTTTTTGAAACAAGATTGTTTAGATGTGCCATATGAATGTGTGCAAGTCTCTTATGTCAAATCCAAGGTTTATCATTTTTAGTAAATAAACATGCAATTGAATCAAAAGAAGTGTTTTCAATGTCTATGATGTATATGTTTTGAACCCTCTTCCCAATAAAAATTAATTCATTTGATGAAGCATGACAGATCAAACAATGATTGACTTCAAATGTTACTTTTAAGTTCTTATGACATAATTGGCTTATGCTAAAAAGGTTGTGTTTGAGTCCATCTACTAGCAGTTATCCTCAATTTCAACAACAGAGGAGGTTTTTACTTTTGTACATAATATTTTACTTCTATTGTTGTCACTATATGTAACATGTCCACTCACTATTGTGAGATATCTTGCTAAATTTTTTGATGTCCCCCGTCATATGTCTTGAGTAGCCACTGTCCAAGTACCACATTGATAGCTTGGCCTCAAGACTAACCTACAAAACATATTATGGAGAGGAGGCAGGTACCCAATCAAATTTAGGTCCTTTAGTGTTAGGTAATTTTGTAGTTTCTTTGGGTACCCACTTAAACTTCCCTTTAGGAACTACATAATTTTTGAAGTAGCATGAATTTTATGCATGGCCAATTTCAGAACAATATGCACACATAAGACAAGATGATTTGCTCGTATTGAGAAGATTTCTTGAGCCTAATCGATTAGATTCACCAGTATAGTTTATTCCTTCTCTATTGAGAACGCTTCTTTGGGATTGTAGTACTACACCAAGATTTGATCTTGAACAATTTTCACATTTGGGTAAACTTTTCCCATATGCGCAACTAGAATTTTTCTCATATTTTTCTAAGTTTTTCAAGTTAATTTTTAGGTTTTCATTTTCCTTCTCTAGTTGCTTTATTTTACTTTCTAGCCATTTATTTTCTACTTTGTGCCTATTTTTTTTTATTGTTGTAATTTTATGGCTTCCTCGTGCAATTCATTAAATGCTTGAAGTAGCTCACAATATCTATTTTCATCATCATTGGAGTTAAAGATACTCACACTACTTTTGGAGGAGTTTGTTCCAACCATCAGAAAAAGGTTGTTTCTTCCTCAATACTCTCATCAGATTCATTGGATGTGCTAGAGCCATTGTTTTCCCAAGCAATTAGGCTTTCTTTTTCTTCTTGTGCTTATTTGCCTCATTTATCTCTTCTAATTTTTGCTTCAACTTGAGTACTGGGCATTCAGGTTAAATGTGTCCCCTTTTGCCATATTCATAGCAGGTTGGAACAACACATTTTTCTTGCTTCTTGGAGGGTCTTTTAATTCCTACAAAATTGTTGTTAGTCTTGTTCTTGTATTTTCAGAAAATTTGAAAATCTAGCAATAGACTCAAATCTTCACTATCTGAATTACAATAATTTGAATCATCTACATACTCTGCCTTTTTAACTTTTGCAGTAGTTTTCACAACACTTTTCAAGGCAATGGTGCGTCTTTTCTCTTCATCTTCTTCTTCCTTGAGTCTCCCTAACTTAAGTTCATGTTCCCTCAATTTTCGAAAGAGAGTGGTTATGTTCATGCTAGTGAGATCTCTGGATTCAGATATTAATTTTACTTTGGGTTGCCATGTTCTATTTAGACTCTTCAATATTTTGATGTTGGATTCTTCCTTGTCAAATGTTTTGCCAAGTGCCAAGAGATGATTTACTATATGTGTAAATCTTTTCTGAACATCACATATGCTTTCTCTAGTCTTCATTATAAACATTTCATACTCTTGAATGAGAGTATTTTTCCTTGATCTCTTGACCTCATTTGTGCCCTCATGCGTCACTTCCAAAACGTCTCACATTTCCTTTGTTGATTCACAAACAGAGACCTTATAGAATTCATCTAAGGTTAGCGGAGAAGATATAATATTAGTGGCTCTAACATCAAAATGTGCCTTTTTTACTTTCACCAAGGGAGCAAAGAGAAAACTCTTTATGGACAGCTTTGCCTTCCGCCATCTTAGTTGGTTGAAAATGTCCATTTACAACAACATCCCACACACCTTTGTCTACTGATTCAAGAAAGATTTTCATTCTAATCTTCCAAAAGTGGCAGTTTTTACTAGCAAATAAAGGTTGTCTATTGATAGAGGCCCATTCGGCAAAGGTTTGAGATGTATTAGACATATCCAAGATCTTTCTAATTGATTAATATTCGATTAAATAGCTTTGGTGCCAATTGTTAAAATAGTTATGTCTAATATATATTAACCAAGAGAGGCGGGGTGAATTAATATTTCAAGAATTTTAATTATTTGTGATGATTCTTGAAATGATTTCAAACTTTAACAGATTTATTAATCATTTAACCTTTGCAATTATAATGGATTACTTCAACCATGTTAATGATAGCAATAAAGGTAAGAGAATGAGACAACAATTTTTATACTGGTTCGATTCAAGATGAATCTACATCTAGTTTTCTTTTAAGCAACCCTTGCTTAGAAGATTTCCAATAAATCAATACAGTTCCAAGAATTACAAGATCACCTAAATAATCCTAGACTCTAATGATCCAAGAACTTGATTCAATAATCAAGAACTTTCCCTAGATGCAATGCTTCACACAATTGCAACTAGTCATTCGCCTACATAGTGAATAATGATGAAATGAAATGCAATTCAAAAGGAAAGGGAACGAGTACACCTATTGTGTTGGGTATTGGGCTCCCTTCCTATGTGGAGAATAGGCCCAAAATTTGAGAAGCCCATGTCTCACTTAACCTAGTGGAGAGGAGGCTATAAAATAAAGAGAGAGGCAGAACAATAGAGTCAGAACACACTGAAAGCCCTAACACATAGAGGGAGAG
>Ga0209389_1005702_pt1 | contig 10662 bp, 8 predicted proteins | sample CowpearedBW_FD_187526 | JGI IMG/M metagenome (GOLD analysis project Ga0209389, IMG submission 187526) | Root nodule microbial communities of legume samples collected from California, USA - Cow pea red BW (SPAdes) (version 2) | ecosystem: Host-associated > Plants > Roots > Nodule | place: USA... | reverse complement strand
CTAATTGTGAAAACTATCTAATTCTAATTTCTATTATAAAGTTTTGACATAGTTTTTATCGAATTAATTTTTATATTATCTATCTAACCTTATATACAACATGGTAAATTTATATCATTTAATTGAGTACCTATAATCTTATCTATAAATAATTGAAATGATACTTGTTGGCATATATTTATTATAGCTTAATTCTTCCTAAACTTAAGAATGATACTTATCTCTAATTTATGAACAAATCAAAAACATAATTTTTTAGTGTGAATCCAATATGTACCATATAGGGTCAACCAATTCCCGATTAATAGCTAGACCTTAGGCTAGGAACTTGTCCATCTCCCAAAGGAAGGTCAACCATAAGCTTAGAAGGAGAATAACCCATAAAATGTTGGGAAGCCTAATACACCTCTGATAATCGGCTAGTTAATGGTTGTATCCAAGAGTCCAGACCGGGTACTTAATAGCCCAAGTAAGATAAACAAAAAAAGTAGGCGGCCAAATGGCAGGACACTCGACCAAAAGTAGGGTACGTGTCGGTAAAACAATAAGTATGAAACCCTTCTCCACAGACATAAATTGGAAGAATTTGTTAAATATCGAGCAGACTTTCCAGCAGATTGGGCTCCAATGTTAGGCCCACAAAGCCCATAACTAGGCCCAAGTCCATGACCAAGTTAGAATCCACGTCATACTATAAAATGCCAGGTAATGATCCTTAAAAAATTATTATAAATACACGTAGTCCTAGATAATTAGACTCACTTTCGTCATTAATTTCTAATCCTAGATATTTGACCATAGAAGAAAAGTACCTCCACACACTTTGAGCTACAAAAGGACAAGAACTTAGAGGATGACTACCACCTACAAGAGAGAAATCCATTCAAAAGTCTTTTAATCTTTATGAGGTACTACTTTGGCCTTGTAAGAACAATTGGCACTTACTGTGGGGTCAACTAATGTTTCGCAAGGAAAGGACTACTAAATGGTTTCCACCATTAGTAGAATGGCTGAAGTGAGAGAAGAAGGACAATTGCAAGCAAACTTGGTTTTTATCCTACAAGGATAGGCTAAGATGCATTAGGAGTTTGTGGAATTTAGGAAGTTAAGTGTCGACGAGATGGATGCGCTGAGGCAGGAGAAGTCAAGGCTTAGGAGAAAGGAAGAAGCTGAAACGACCAATGTTAGGGGAAAGGACAGGGAAGCCCCAGACCACTCCAAGAACCACCAACATGTCAAAACCTCGCACACCACTAAGGAAGAAAGTGAGTAGAACCCTACTCCCTAAACCGTTGGCATCGCCTAAACCAACACAATGGTGAAGACCAAGAATCGACACCTTTTTATAGATGGCATCACAAAAACTCCGCTCCTTAAACAATGGGAAGTTTTTACTCTAAACCACTATGATGAGAGTACTAATCTGGACGAACATATCTTTGTTTATATAATCCAAGTAGGCCTCTACTCAATTCAAGACGTCGTTATGTGTAAAGCTTTTCCCACAACTTTCAATGGTCTGACCTTAGAATGGTTCACCTCATTATGGCTCTATTCATTAGACTACTTTGAGACCCTGTCAAGCCTGTTCATAAGCCAATTTTTCGGTAGCCACGCCTATCCCATACCTCCTTGTCACTTCTCAAGGTAAGCCAAGAAAAGGATGAAATGTTGAAAGCCTTCATTGAGAGGTTTAGTAATGTGGTGCTAAACATAAAGAACCTGAGCCTAGAAGTTGTCCTCTAGTACATGGCTATGATGTTAAAGTCGGGCCCTTTCGCCAATAACCTTTGCATGAAACCCCTAACCACCATGAATAAGTTGAGGTTGGGGGCTGCAAATTACATTCGCGTTGAAGAAATGAGAGAATTGAGGAATAATCTTCGCACTGAAACTGCACAAACTAAGAAGTAAGGAATTGACCGAGAAATGACACAAAATGGAGGTCCCCGACTCAGGGAGCCCATACCACCCCAGTTCTTGCAATACGACCCCCTTAATGCACCACGTTCTCGCATCCTCGAGGAGGCTCTGCAAACGAACATGATACCACCACCATGAAAGTCTCTAAACCTCCCAAATGCTTACATGAGAAAATACTATAAATATAACTACAACAACGACCACAACATGAGGAATGCTCGACCCTTCGAGACAAAATAGAGTAGTTGGCCATCTCAAACGCTTTGTAAGACATTACGATAAAATAAGTTCGAGGTTCGGATACAAAAGGAGTGATAACCGATACACCCAACGAACGGATGAGGACAAAGAAGGTAAGAAGGAAGAAGCGACACCGCAGGAAGACAAGTGTCTGGACGAGAAACCACTGTTGATAGGGACGATAAATACTATATCAAGAGGATTAACAGGATGAAGGGCATCGTCATCAACCAAAAAGCAACACCTACAAGTCATACGGTTGGTTAACGTCATATCAAGAGCTTATCGAAGAAAGAGAATGCCGCCTATCACCTTTACAGATGTTGATTTCCAAAGAGTAGATATGGTTCAAGAAAACCCACTGATGATCACCAATGAAATAGAAAGTTTCACAATTAAGAAAGTTTCACAATTAAGAAAGTTCTCATCAATCAAGGCACTTCAATAAACATTCTCTGCTAGAAAAAGTACAAGCAGTTGTTGCTACCAGAAGAAGCAATGGTGTTGTACGGCAAGACGATATATGGATTCTCGTGGAAAATGTATCTACAAGAGGGTACACAGATTTGCACACAATATTTCGTGAGGGAAACCTGACAAAAATAATACATATTTGGTACCTAGTCATTGAAGTGCACACGTCCTATAACATCTTGTTGGGAAGGCCTTCACTAAACATGTTGGGAGTTGTGGTGTCCACCCCCCACCATGCAATGAAATTCTTATCAGCATTCATAGACATCACCACCATACATGAAGATCAAAAGTTAGCAAGATAATGTTACATAGCAAGCTTACGACACTCGACCCTCGTCTTGGCAACTAAAAACATAATACGAGCACCTGACAACGAAACCATCTTGATAGGCAAAGATCTAAACCCTTGGTTAAGAAGTGACACACAAATAGAACCGGTGGGAGAGACAAAGGACTTTCCTCTCCCAGAAGGACAAAGTTTCAAGGTAGGATCCACGATGGATGAAAAAGACAAAGTAACTGTAGGTCGAGCCCTCACCCAGAACACATACTTGTTCACCTAGATAGTCGCAGACCTCCCAGGTTCTTTCCCAAAAATTGCTTCACACAAGTTATCCATTTTCCATGAGGCTTTACTGTATCGTAGAAAAAGAGAAAGTTAGGGGAAGAGAGGGAACAAGTGGGTAAGGTTGAGGTCGTTAAACTCTTAAACGTTGACTTTGTCAAAGAAGCCCACTATACCACTTAGCTCTCTAACATTGTACTAATAAAGAAATCTAGTGGAATGTGGTGGATATGCATGGATTACACTAATTTGAACAAGGCATGCCCCAAGGACGCCTACCCTCTACCCAGCATAGACCAACTTGTTGACAGATCCGCCAACCATAGCATCATAATTTCCTAGATGCATATTCTAGCTATAACCAGATCCCAATGGCAGAATCAGAAATGCTTAAAATAGCCTTTATCATGAAGCAATCTAACTACTACTACAAGGTCATGCCCTATGGTCTTAAGAACGCCAAAGCTTATTAATAATTAATGGACAAGGTTTTGAGACACCTTCATAGTATAAGCGTAGAAGTGTATGTGGATGACATAGTGGTCAAATCTCCTAACCTAACACAACATTCCCAAGATTTAGCCGAAGTTTTCACGGTCCTAAAAGCTTATAATATGTGCCTTAACCCGAAAAAATGTGTCTTTGGAGTAGATGGCGACAAACTTCTAGGATTTATCCTAACTCGAAGGAGAATTGAAGCAAACCTTGAAAAATGACGAGCAATCAATGAGATGAGAAGTCCCAACAACATCAAAGTGGTACAATACCTCATAAGGCGACTAACGGCAATATCATCATTCTTGCCACATTTAGCAGACAAGACACAATTGATGATCAAACTGCTAAAAAAGTCGACTATCTTCACTTGGGACAGAAATTCAAGAAGGATTTGATCACTTGAAGCAGATGCTTACATCCCTTCCTGTATTGTGCATTGTTGTAATAAGGATGCAATTATCATGATCCTTATCCAATAAAAGGAAGGAAAACAAGAACCAATATAATTTGTCAGCAGAACCTTGCAAGACCCAGAAACCTGGTACCAAATGGTCGAAAAGGTGCCCTTTTCCTTTGTCACCATGGCTAAAAGATTGAAACCATACTTCCAAAATCATCACATCATCGTTAAAACTAATTATCTTATACATAGGATATTTCAAAAACTTCATTTGGCAAGAAGGATGTCATTTTGGTCCGTGGAGCTATCTGAGTTTAATATTTAATACGAACCCAGAGGACCGATAACGGCTAAATGCTTAGTAGATTTTGGCAAACTACACAAGCAACACATGCTAAAAGAAGAGTGGTGGACATTATACGTTGATGGGTCATCAAACCCAAAGGGAGCAAGAGCTGAAATGGTGCTAGAAGGACCTAATCATGTGTTGATCGAAAAGTCTCCACATTTTGGTTTTAAAACATCAATAACCAAGTAGAGTATAAAGCCATTATGTCCGGGTTGACATTAGCCAAAGAAGTAAGCCCAAAGATTGTTGTGTCGGTCGAACTCTAGACTTATCATGGGCCATTTAAACAATGAGTACCAGGTTAAAAACCCCATTTTGCTTCAGTGCTATCATCTAGTTCGCAATATTATCCAAAGTAGTCAATACTAAGAAAAAAATGAAATATAGATCCCTACTCCAACAAACTTTGTTGGCCCCCTCCAATGGTAGAACTAACAAATGCATGAACATTAATAGTGACAAATAAACATGGAGTAACTACACCATATTTTTTCCCCTTGGTCATTCGCTAAATGGGGCATGGACATCCTCAGACCCTTCACCCCGAGAAAAGGGCAGGTCAAGTTCCTGAGAGCTAGCGTTGACGACTTTACCAATTGGATTGAGGCCTAACCATTAGCATCTATCACGACTCAACAAGTTCACTAGTTCGTCTAGAAGAATATCAACTATCAGTACGATGTACCTCATAAAATTGTTATGAATAATGGGTGGTAGTTCATATATAAGGAATTGTCGAAATTCTATATAGGCCTCGACATCAAACATATTACTAGCTCCATGGAACACCAGCAAAGCAACCCCTAAGCTGAAGCTGCCAACAAAGTCATCCTCGTCAAGTTGAAGAAAAGACTTGATTGATCAAAAGGGCGGTGGCCAGAAGATCTGTTGGAAGTCATGTGGGCCTATCAATGTACCCCCTAGTCCTTGACACATGAATCCTAGTTCAGCTCGGTGTATGACACACAGGCTATCATACCTCTCGAAATAGGAGAGCCCTACCTACTACGACAAAACTTTAACGAGTACCAAAACCAAGAAAGCATTAGTAGAAGCCTCAATCTCTTGATGAAACAACAAGAGAAAGCGCAAATCCGAGATACTAGACGAATGGCAGCTAAAAAATACAACTCCAAGCTCCAACTGTAGAACTTCTTGAAGGGAGACCTGGTGTGGTGCATGGCTAGTAATGCAAGGAAAAAGGAAGCGAAGTTCTTCGTCAATTGGGAAGGACCATTTCGATTTAGTGAAGACGTAGACAAAGGAGCATATCGATTGGAGCAGCTATCGGGGCAACCTATACAAAACACCTAGAATGTAATACATTTATAGTTCTACTTTAACTAAAAATTCATCGATCACCTAAGGGATTTGTAACCCTAGGTGTACTCTTTTTCCTTACCTAGTCTTTTATTCCTAAGGGGGATTTTGGCCAGGAAGGTTTTAACGAGACACCCCTATCGAATAAAATAAGGGTTTATTAAAATTACATGTGTTGTTGGCTGAAAGTCCTAGACGTTCCTCGACGCCTATCTTGGTGGTCCTAGTCAAAAATATAATTTTCTACGTGTTCCATGTCGCCTACCTAGGTGGTCCTTGTCGAGAAATTTATTTTCTTAGTTCCATGTTGCCTACCTAGGTGGTCTTAGTCGACTAAATAATTTTATACATGTCCTTATTGCCTACTTAGTCGGTCCTAGTTGAACGAATAATTTGATACGTGTTCCTTGTCACCTACCTAGGCGATCCTGGGCGAACAAATAATTTTATATGCTTTCCTTGCCGCCTACCTAGGCGATCCTGGTCAAACAAATAACATTCTATGCGTTGCCTGTCGCCTACCTAGGCGATTCTAATTGAACAAATAATTTTCCATTCTACACATCAATCGCCTAAATAGTTCTAGTCGCACAAAATTACCACATAAATGCCTTTATTCATTAAAGCAAAGGATATTCAACAACAAAATAAAATACAGAAAAGAAGAAATTTGGTGTAGCAAAGTAACAATGTTTTATATACAAAACAAATGCTCGTTATAGTACCCGACCATATGTAAAACGAACAAAGAAAAATGAAGGTAAAGATTAATCAAGAAATTAGCAAATCAAACGTCTCCTACAATCTCTTCCTCGGCGTTACCAAACTCTTCATCACCATCACCAAAATGAGAAGGGCTCACCGTAGCTGTATGGTCGGCCGAACCACCATCATCCTAGGCACCGGCCGCATCAATGGTCATCTTAGGATCTTCAAAAGCCTTAAATACATTGATTTCATCTTCATCAATGAGGCGATTGCCATATATGTCCTTGTTCACATCGAAGCGTGTATCCTTCACTAACAATTCACTATAGAAAAACTCAACCAGTCGAAGAGTCTTGTTGAAGCATTAATATGTTCGACCACCACATACTTCTTAAGATCCATCAAATCGATTTCCACTTCAACAACTCTTCCCTTCCATATGAGTCCACCTGTGACTTTAACTCTTTTTCCTAGTCTTTAGCTTTTTTCTTAAAATCTAGGCACCTTACCCTTCAGGTCCCTAACTGTTTTTTCTTATACTCTAGAGTCTTCTCCTTTTAGCCTATGTTGCCTTCTCCTCCTCATACTTGGCCTAAAACAAGGATAAATCCTCTGCCCACTTGGACTTATCTTTGTCCCTCAACTCCTTTTACAGCAAGTTGCTTATCTAAAGCAAACTAAAATCCTGAAGGCAACCCCTGCTATTTGGGTGCAGTTGCGTAGATACAACATTTGGAAGCCAGTGCACACCCATAGAGAACTCGTCAAAAGGTAACATTACATGCAGTTGAACAAAATGGCACATCTACATATAAAAAAATCCTTAGAATAGTGTTTTCGGCCATTGCAAACATTATCAACAACACTCACTCGCTCCAACACACTATGTTCGATGATATACCCTTCTCTAAAACCTAAATACTTAAAGCCACAAGTTTAGTATCCTAGACCACCTATACAAAGAAAACTACCCTCTGACTAGTGGGTTTACTCACTCATACCCTACCTTACGAGGCAGATTATTCCCGGCCAACTCCTCCGCAGGATCTTCCCTAACATCGAGAACCGTTTCTATCACTAGTCCATCGATCCTAAACATAAAATCATCCAAAGAAGAAGTAGGTTGAGTACTCTAGCTACCCGACCCATCCACAAATTCCTTACTCCAACCACTATTAGACATACTTTATAGTTAGATGGTTATTGGTAAATACAATTTTCTTCTCCAAGATATCTTAGCAACAAAGACAAAAGTGTAGCTCTTAATAACAAAATAAGCATAAATGATCTGCCATTTGAAGCCAACCCCACCAACCCTCATCTTCTTGTTCATCATAATGTCATCATTACATCTTTGCCAACGCCATAGTAATGCAAGCCATATCGCGACTCTGCATCTTTCGCATTTCCTTCAATTTGTGTGCCAAGCTTAGTACGCAATTTTACATTAAAACTCTTCAGCTTCAAAGCCAAGCCCATCTTCCTCACCTTCCCATTAGTCATATCACACCCTTAATAAAACCTTTACGTCATTTACACTCTTTGAGGTTGGGGGCTACCATACCCATAGGGAGTAGACCAAAGAAAAACAGGAATTTAGGAGTTTTTTGTTTTTCTATAAGAAACGATTTGAGGACACGAAAGATAGAAAAACCAGGAACCATAGACAACTCGACCTTGCACAAACCTCAAAATGTCGGCATAACCTATGAATAAGACCATTAAAACTCCTCAAACCTTTAGCAAATGAATTACAAAAGGTTGGGGGACAGATGTATCATATAAGGCCGACCAGTTCCCGGCCAATGATTAGACCTTAGGTCATGAACTTGTCCATCCCTCAAATGAAGGTCAAGCATAAGTCTTGAAGCATAATAATCCCATAAGAGGCTGGAAAGCCTAATACACCTTGAAAACCAACTAGTTATCTATTGTATCCAAGAGTCCAAACTGGGTACTTAACAGCCCAGGTAAGACAAACACCAAAAGTAGGCAGAAAAATAGTAGGATGCTCGACCAAAACCAGGGCACTCATCGGTAAACCAATAAGTATAAACACTCTTCTTCATAAACGTAACTTAGAAGAATTTGACAAAGATCAAGCAAACTCTCGAGTAGATTGGACCTCCAATGTTTAAAGGTAATATTTTCAAGAAAAAAATACACATAAAATCTACATTGTGCCATTGGGCAAAAAGGCAAAGTATGTTATTTGGGTCAAAATTTCATGTGAGTGGACATTCTAGAACTTAACTATAAGATGGTATTTCAAGTAAAAAATAATAATAAAATCTCTATTAATTCTATCTATTAATTGGTGGAGACAAAATATTAAAATAATGAATTTTATCTATTTGGCTTCCCTAAAGACTCGTAAATTCCCAATTTTGAATGGTACGATGATAAAACAAATTAATTACATCATTTTAGACCTCATAAAAAGAGTAAGAGATATTAAAAGGTATATATTAAAAATATTGAAATAACTTTGGTAAGGGCATTAAAGTTGTGTTTGGATTAAGGAGAGGATTTGAAGGAGAGTGAGTAGATAAATTTGAAGGGTTAGAGAGGTGATTGTTGTGTTGTTTGTTTTTAGGGATAGATGAAGGGATTTGAAGAAAAAGATTGTGAATAATTTGATGAATGTGACAGATAAAAAAAGTTTTAATAGATTAAATTCTAAGATTACTCTTTTGTCCCTATAATGAAAATGAATAGAAAATAAAATTTATTTAGGTAAAATTAATTTAGAATTAATAGAAAATATAATCAGTTTAGTTAGAATAAAAATTTAGTATATGTAATAAATTTAAAATAAAATGTGATTGGTTGAAAAATTGTTTTAATTTTTTGTTGAATTAAAAAATTAATAATTTTATTAGTTATTATGGTGAAGGAAAACTTGCCTGCAAAACCACACCACAAACCAACCACCACACGCACACGTTAATTTAAGAAAAAAAGTGAAGGACAATTTTGGTTATTTGCATTGGATAAATAGTAAATCTTTGCTCATTTCTTCAATTATGCAAAGATGGAAATATGATACTCTCTCGCAAATCAGTTCCTTCAATCACCTTCAAATTTACCAAAACAAACAAACTTTATCACTTACAAATCCATTTGTTTGAATAGTACATGACCAAAAGTAAACACACGCTACAATATATAGTATCCATTAATTCAAACTAATCCAACCATATCCACACATTATGACATGGATACTACCCCCAAAATTAGTAATAGACAACGCTTATTTAATTATACGTTATATATCAAAACAGAAAAGGCATCATTTTATTAAATAAAGACTATTAAAGTGACGACCCATAAATAAAGCTTTACTTAAAAGGCGCTATATATATTTCTTTTATAGTTTCTTTTAATATTTTAATATAAACCAATAGAGAGTGTTTTTAGAGTTCAGCACTACCTATGTGATCTTAATAGACAACGTTTAAGTAAAAAAACCATATCTAATTTAGCATAATTTTGCCACCTCGTTTCCACTAAAAAATTGTTTCAACCTCCACTTTCACTCTCTACTTCCATTTCTACTAGCACAACTTTCACTCTTCTTTTTTTCCTAATTGACTTTTTTTTTTCATATTCATTATTCTCCTCTCAACCTTAACGAATGATTAGAGCAACCTTTTTTATCACCATCGCATGGAGATTTTTGGGTCTCTTCTTTTTCCTCCAAGAGACACACGTACTTCACAATGGAGGGATAACTCTCATTTTCTCTAGCTTTGATCCAGTCATTTTGTTCTCTCTACCTAGTGCAAAGCAAAGCTAAGATTCCTTCCCTTTCTCGGCCAACGTCCATCGCTAAATCTCGTAGGGCTAGACCTCCATTTTTTTCCATTACCTCTATTTGGGCTTGCTATTTGTTCTTAGGCTTCGTATTCCCTTGTTGCGGCTGTTAGAATTAACTGACGAATTAATTCTATTAGTGACTCATTTGAAATATTATGATGGCCCAATTGTGATTTAATAAAATTTAAAGATCTATTGGTTATTATTATTATGGGAAGTGATAATAAAATAAAATAAAGATAAAGATAAAATATAAACCAACTTGATGGACGTTTGATGAGATGCCTCTAACCAAGGGACCCACAACAAGAGCAATGGCTAGGAGGATACAAGAGGAATGGGCCTCCAATGCACATACAAGGC